>CWHG01000083.1_pt1 | contig 79633 bp, 73 predicted proteins | sample 702351 | NCBI WGS metagenome assembly CWHG01 (sample SAMEA3735917, study PRJEB9488) | human gut metagenome | biome: ENVO:mammalia-associated habitat; material: ENVO:feces | place: Malawi | collected 2009-02-27
GGAGCTGTTTGCAAATCAAGTACACAAAATATCTAGTTCCTGACCTGACAACTTATATGCCATATCTGATTTTTAAAATATCATCTTAAATACGCCAGTCACCACCAGTAGCCCAATCAGGAAAATAATCAATACAGCCCAGAGTATAATTTTCATTGGCGTTCCTTTATTTGTGAGTGCTGAATAAGTATAGGAAAAAACGAAGCCCTTTGCCGTTATCCATAAACGATTAAGATAAATCGGAAGATATCATTTACTTAGTCTATATTTTTCTGGATATGTCGTTTTATTGCTACTGATGTATTGCCACGCGAAACTAAAAAATATATCGCAACACACGGTAATCTCCGCGCACCTTTTCTTACCTGATTATTCCCCCATGAATCGTGATTCCTTTTATCCAGCCATCGCCTGTTTTCCGCTGTTACTGATGCTGGCCGGGTGTGCACCTATGCATGAAACCCGCCAGGCGTTAAGCCAGCAAACGCCTGCTGCACAAGTTGACACCGCATTACCCACGGCGCTGAAAAATGGTTGGCCAGACAGCCAATGGTGGCTGGAGTATCACGATAATCAACTCACTTCCTTAATTAACAATGCACTACAGAACGCACCGGATATGCAGGTGGCTGAACAGCGCATTCAGCTAGCTGAAGCCCAGGCGAAGGCAATTGCTACTCAGGATGGTCCGCAGATCGACTTTTCTGCGGATATGGAGCGGCAAAAAATGTCGGCAGAAGGCTTAATGGGGCCGTTTGCTCTGAACGATCCGGCCGCAGGTACGACCGGTCCGTGGTACACCAACGGAACTTTTGGCTTAACGGCGGGCTGGCATCTCGATATCTGGGGAAAGAATCGGGCGGAGGTTACTGCCCGCCTGGGTACGGTTAAAGCACGGGCGGCGGAACGCGAGCAAACCCGCCAATTGCTGGCTGGCAGCGTAGCCCGCCTGTACTGGGAGTGGCAAACCCAGGCGGCGTTAAACACGGTCTTGCAGCAAATAGAAAAAGAGCAGAACACCATTATCGCGACCGATCGCCAGCTATATCAGAACGGGATTACTTCTTCAGTTGAAGGTGTGGAAACCGATATTAATGCCAGCAAAACCCGGCAGCAGCTCAACGATGTCGCGGGGAAAATGAAAATTATTGAGGCACGGTTAAGCGCACTTACAAATAACCAGACAAAGTCATTGAAGCTTAAACCGGTCGCGTTGCCGAAAGTGGCAAGCCAGCTTCCTGATGAACTGGGGTACTCCTTACTGGCCCGGCGGGCAGATTTGCAGGCGGCGCACTGGTACGTTGAGTCATCGCTAAGCACCATTGATGCGGCAAAAGCGGCATTTTATCCTGACATCAACCTGATGGCCTTCCTGCAACAGGATGCGTTGCACTTAAGCGATCTGTTCCGTCATTCCGCGCAGCAAATGGGCGTTACGGCAGGCCTGACGCTACCCATTTTCGATAGTGGTCGTCTTAACGCCAATCTCGATATCGCAAAAGCCGAAAGCAACTTGTCTATCGCCAGCTACAACAAAGCGGTGGTTGAAGCGGTGAATGACGTGGCGCGGGCAGCCAGTCAGGTTCAGACACTTGCGGAGAAAAACCAGCATCAGGCGCAAATTGAGCGCGATGCCTTGCGTGTGGTAGGTCTTGCGCAGGCGCGCTTTAACGCGGGCATCATTGCTGGTTCCCGCGTCAGCGAAGCCAGAATCCCCGCGCTGCGTGAGCGGGCCAATGGCCTGTTATTGCAAGGGCAGTGGCTGGATGCTTCCATTCAACTCACTGGTGCGTTGGGCGGGGGTTACAAACGCTGATGATATGCGCCTTCTATACTTAACGTTTATTCAGCGTTAAGTGGAGAACTCGATGGCACAGGTTGCGATTATTACCGCCTCCGATTCGGGGATCGGCAAAGAGTGCGCGTTATTACTGGCGCAGCAGGGGTTTGATATTGGCATTACCTGGCACTCAGATGAAGAAGGGGCAAAAGATACCGCGCGTGAGGTAGTTAGCCACGGCGTACGTGCGGAGATCGTGCAGCTGGATCTCGGTAAACTGCCAGAAGGTGCGCAGGCGCTGGAGAAACTCATTCAACGGCTGGGGCGTATTGATGTGCTGGTGAATAATGCGGGCGCAATGACCAAAGCGCCGTTTCTTGATATGGCTTTCGATGAGTGGCGCAAGATTTTTACCGTTGATGTCGATGGTGCATTTTTATGCTCACAAATTGCGGCCCGCCAGATGGTGAAACAAGGGCAGGGCGGTCGCATCATCAACATTACGTCGGTACATGAACATACGCCGCTGCCGGATGCCAGCGCTTACACAGCCGCTAAACATGCGCTCGGCGGGTTAACCAAAACGATGGCGCTGGAGCTGGTCAGGCATAAGATTTTGGTGAACGCAGTCGCGCCTGGGGCGATCGCCACGCCAATGAATGGCATGGATGACAGCTACGTGAAGCCCGACGCGGAGCCTTCGATTCCTCTGCGGCGTTTTGGCGCAACGCATGAGATTGCCAGCCTGGTAGCGTGGCTGTGCTCAGAGGGCGCAAATTACACCACCGGGCAGTCGTTGATAGTGGATGGCGGCTTTATGTTGGCGAATCCGCAGTTCAACCCAGAATAGCGCAGTGAGGTGCGTGGTTATTTCAATGGGTAAAATTTTGGTAGGCATGATAAGACGCACAAGCGTCGCATCAGGCATGGTGCACCGGATGTCGGATGCGGCGCGAACGCCTTACCCAGGGCAATGGTTTTACGCCTGATGATCCGGCTTTTTCTTCCCGCGCCGTTTCAGCCACCAGCGCACGCCCACCACCAGAACCACGACCAGAATCAACCAGACCCAGTGCTTCAAATGCTGGTCGAGATTGTGCAACCACGGCGCAATCACCTGACCACCAGCGTAACCAATAGTGGTAAAAATCAACGCCCAGGCAAATGCGCCGAGAATATTCAGCGGCAGAAAGATTTTCGGCGGCAGCTGGCTGGCACCAATCAGCGTCGGGCCAATCACCCGAAAGCCATACATAAAGCGCGTACCAATGACAAACAGATACGGATGGCGTTGGATAAGTTTCTGCGCCCGCTCAATTTTATCCTGATGTTTCGAGAAACGGCGTAACAGCTTGCCGCCAAACCGCCGCCCGCACAGATAGAGCACCTGGTCGCCAATCATGCCGCCAAGCGCCACAGAAAGTACCACCAGCGGGAACTTTAATAGCCCCTGATGCGCCGCAACGCCTCCCAGCAAAGTCACGGTTTCACCTTCCGCCAGGCTACCGATCACCAGCGCGGCATAACCATATTGTGAGATAAGTGTATTGAGATCCATAGGCCAGTCTGTCTCCCTTTGGTTGCCAGTAAGCATACACCCTGTGAATCATTCACGCTGAAAAAGGACGTTCATCAGACAGTGAAAATTACATGGGCGAACAAAAAATAATCACAAGCTGACTTATACTTGAACTGTCAGGTTCATGAACTCACAACAAGGGGGCGGTATGAGCCATGTCTGGGGACTGTTTTCCCATCCCGATCGTGAAATGCAGGTGATTAATCGCGAAAACGAAACGATTTCTCACCATTACACCCACCACGTTTTGCTGATGGCGGCGATTCCGGTGATTTGCGCCTTCATTGGCACTACACAGATTGGCTGGAATTTTGGCGATGGCACTATCCTGAAGTTATCCTGGTTTACCGGACTGGCGCTGGCTGTCTTGTTTTACGGCGTTATGCTGGCTGGGGTCGCGGTGATGGGGCGGGTCATCTGGTGGATGGCGCGCAATTACCCGCAGCGTCCGTCACTTGCGCACTGCATGGTCTTCGCGGGCTACGTTGCAACTCCGCTGTTTTTAAGCGGTCTGGTGGCGCTTTATCCGCTGGTCTGGTTGTGTGCGCTGGTCGGCACGGTGGCGCTGTTTTACACCGGCTACCTGCTTTATCTCGGTATTCCGAGCTTCCTGAATATCAACAAAGAGGAAGGCCTTAGCTTCTCCAGTTCGACGCTGGCGATTGGCGTGCTGGTACTGGAAGTGCTGCTCGCCCTTACCGTTATACTATGGGGCTACGGTTATCGTTTGTTCTAGAAAGTTCTTTGACGTTGCATTGCTGGCGTAAATGTCAGCAATGCAGCATTTCCTCACGATTCTCCTTTGACGATCGCACTTTTTGCTCGTTATGATGGCGTCGCTAGCCTCAGTAAATCCTTACTCCGGCGGTGCGCAACCCGTGCGCGTGAACCACTATCTGAATGCTCATCATGCCGAAATTTCGAGTTTCTTTATTTAGCCTGGCCCTGATGCTGGCTGTGCCTTTTGCACCGCAGGCCGTTGCGAAAACGGCAGCCGCTACCACCGCTTCACAACCGGAAATTGCCTCCGGTAGCGCGATGATTGTTGATCTGAATACCAACAAAGTGATCTATTCGAACCACCCGGATCTGGTGCGTCCGATTGCGTCTATCAGCAAATTAATGACCGCGATGGTTGTGCTGGATGCACGACTGCCGCTGGATGAAAAACTAAAAGTGGATATCAGCCAGACGCCGGAGATGAAAGGGGTCTATTCGCGCGTACGACTGAATAGCGAAATCAGCCGTAAAGATATGCTGTTGCTGGCGCTGATGTCTTCAGAAAACCGCGCGGCGGCAAGCCTTGCGCACCATTATCCCGGTGGTTACAAAGCCTTTATTAAGGCAATGAATGCGAAAGCGAAATCGCTCGGAATGAACAACACGCGCTTTGTTGAACCTACCGGATTGTCGGTGCATAACGTTTCAACTGCCCGTGACTTAACCAAACTGCTCATTGCCAGCAAACAGTATCCGTTGATCGGGCAGTTAAGTACTACCCGGGAAGATATGGCAACCTTCTCTAACCCGACGTATACGCTGCCGTTCCGCAATACTAATCATCTGGTGTATCGCGATAACTGGAATATTCAGTTAACCAAAACCGGCTTTACCAATGCGGCGGGCCATTGTCTGGTGATGCGTACGGTTATCAATAATAAACCGGTGGCGCTGGTAGTGATGGACGCGTTTGGCAAATATACCCATTTTGCCGATGCCAGCCGCCTGCGTACCTGGATTGAAACCGGTAAAGTGATGCCTGTGCCGGCAGCAGCGTTGAGCTATAAAAAACAAAAAGCCGCCCAAATGGCGGCGGCGGGGCAGACGGCACAGAACGATTAAGTGAATTCGGATGGCGATACTCTGCCATCCGTAATTTTTACTCCACTTCCTGCCAGTTTTTCCGTTTACTGGTTTTACCGATCCCCGGATTCATGCTGTTGGTCGGATCGTTCTCGCGATAGAACTTCTGCAACGTCTCCGGTGCTTTATACAAATGACCGACGTTATGCTCGGCAGGGTATTGCGCGCCGCGCTGCTGTAGCAGTTCCAGCATCTGTTCTTTTAACGCATGCACATCCACGCCTTTTTTCACTATGTAATCCTGATGGAAGACATAGCACATAAAATGGCCGTAATAGAGCTTGTGCACCAGCTGGCTGTCGATCTCCGGCGGTAAATGCTCATACCACTCGGTGTCGTTACGCCGCAGAGCGATATCCAACGCCAGAATGTCTTCGACTTCATCGGAATGCACCGCCTGATAACGAATTGCTGCGCCCGCAGCGGCGAAACGGTGTAAAAACGCTTTGCTGCCTTCCTCCGGCGTACAGACAAAGAAATCGCCTTCGGCCTGTTTGAAATAATCCACCAACCACGATTTGGCTTCGCCCACGCCATCGCCCGCCATTTTTAACAGCAGATGATGCTCGTATTTATCGCGCCAGTTTTTCATGCGCGGCGGTAAATGGCTGGGGAACAGGTGACCGAATTTTTGCATCGCACGGTCAGTAAAATGCGGACGGAAGAATTTCACTTTCTCCAGCATCGCATCGGTGCGTCCCTTGAGATTAAAGAAGAACGGCATCTTGTCGGTGCCTAACTTATCAATCATCAGGAAGGTGTCTTTGCCGTATTTTTCCGCAATATCGTAGATATCCCGGTGCATATATTCCCCGGCAACCGGCAGATTTTCGAAGTTAGCCAGAATATGACGGCGGATTTCGGTCAGCACTTCCGGCTGGTTGGTGCCGATATAAAACACCTGCTGATTTTTTTCCGCTTCGAAGGTATCTAGACGTACCGCAAAGACGGCCAGCTTCCCGGCGCAACCAGAAGATTCAAATAACCGATCCGGATCGGCGTTATAACGTGCGGGCGTGTCGGCTTCAATATCACGAACGCGGTGGACATAGTCATAATCGTGGGCGTGACGACCATCGTGACGCACATCGTCATCTTTGATGCGATCATCATCCAGCTTGCTAAGGATCTGCTCCGGCGTTTCGCCCAGATCAATCCCCAGATGGTTCACCAGCGTCAGTTTGCCGTCTTCATTTATACGCGCGAATAACGACATTTCGGTATACGCCGGGCCACGTTGCACCAGCGAGCCGCCGGAGTTGTTACAAATACCGCCGATAACCGATGCGCCTATACACGACGATCCAATCACCGAGTGCGGTTCGCGTCCCAGCGGTTTGAGGGCTTTTTCCAGCGAATAGAGCGTGGTGCCCGGATAGGCCAGCACCTGTTCGCCCTTGCCAAGAACGTGCAGCTTGTCGAGACGCAGGGTGCTGATGATCACGATATCGCGATCATAGTCGTTACCGTTTGGCGTCGATCCTTCGGTCAGGCCTGTATTGGCAGCCTGCATCAGAATAATTTTGTCGGCGGTGACACAGGCTTTCAGCACCCGCCACAATTCCAGTAGTGAGCCAGGGAAAACGACAGCCAGCGCGTCGCCCTGACCAGAACGGAAGCCCTTGCGATAGCGGGCCGTTTTTGCGGGATCGGTGAGCAGGTGTGAATGACCGACCAGACGGGCAAGTTCATTCAAAAAGGCTTTATTATCAGTTGTTGTCATGGAAGACATTTTCCACTCCTTGTGGTGGCGAAAAAATATCACAAACTAGAATAGCGCCTTGTATGACAATTCAGCGAGTGAATATTTTGAAAATTCAGACAATAAACTGAGCATTCTTTTTCTCTCTCCATCATGCTTATGGCAAACTACGGTTTTTGCACCATTTTCGCTGCCTCGTCGGGCAACAGAGGAAGAAAAATCCATATGAAATGGCTATGTTCAGTAGGAATCGCGGTGAGTCTGGCCCTGCAGCCAGCACTGGCGGATGATTTATTCGGCAACCATCCATTAACGCCCGAAGCGCGGGATGCGTTCGTCACCGAACTGCTTAAGAAAATGACAGTTGATGAGAAAATTGGTCAGCTGCGCTTAATCAGCGTCGGCCCGGATAACCCGAAAGAGGCGATCCGCGAGATGATCAAAGACGGTCAGGTTGGGGCGATTTTCAACACCGTAACCCGTCAGGATATCCGCGCCATGCAGGATCAGGTGATGGAATTAAGCCGCCTGAAAATTCCTCTTTTCTTTGCTTACGACGTGCTGCACGGTCAGCGCACGGTGTTCCCGATTAGCCTCGGTCTGGCCTCGTCTTTTAACCTCGATGCAGTGAAAACGGTCGGACGTGTCTCTGCTTATGAAGCGGCAGATGATGGCCTGAATATGACCTGGGCACCGATGGTCGATGTCTCGCGCGATCCGCGCTGGGGACGTGCTTCCGAAGGTTTTGGCGAAGATACGTATCTCACCTCAACAATGGGTAAAACCATGGTGGAAGCGATGCAGGGTAAAAGCCCGGCAGATCGCTACTCGGTGATGACCAGCGTCAAACACTTTGCCGCATACGGCGCGGTAGAAGGCGGTAAAGAGTACAACACCGTCGATATGAGTCCGCAGCGCCTGTTTAATGATTATATGCCGCCGTACAAAGCGGGGCTGGACGCAGGCAGCGGCGCGGTGATGGTGGCGCTGAACTCGCTGAACGGCACGCCAGCCACCTCCGATTCCTGGCTGCTGAAAGATGTTCTGCGCGACCAGTGGGGCTTTAAAGGCATCACCGTTTCCGATCACGGTGCAATCAAAGAGCTGATTAAACATGGCACGGCGGCAGACCCGGAAGATGCGGTGCGCGTGGCGCTGAAATCCGGAATCAACATGAGTATGAGCGACGAGTATTACTCGAAGTATCTGCCTGGGTTGATCAAATCCGGCAAAGTGACGATGGAAGAGCTGGACGATGCTGCCCGCCATGTACTGAACGTTAAATATGATATGGGATTGTTTAACGACCCATACAGCCATTTGGGGCCGAAAGAGTCTGACCCGGTGGATACCAATGCCGAAAGCCGCCTGCACCGTAAAGAAGCGCGTGAAGTGGCGCGCGAAAGCCTGGTGTTGCTGAAAAACCGTCTCGAAACGTTACCGCTGAAAAAATCGGCCACCATTGCGGTGGTTGGGCCACTGGCGGACAGTAAACGTGACGTGATGGGCAGCTGGTCCGCAGCCGGTGTTGCCGATCAATCCGTGACCGTACTGACCGGGATTAAAAATTCCGTCGGTGAAAACGGTAAAGTGCTGTATGCCAAAGGGGCGAACGTTACCAGTGACAAAGGCATTATCGATTTCCTGAATCAGTATGAAGAAGCGGTCAAAGTCGATCCGCGTTCGCCGCAAGAGATGATTGATGAAGCGGTGCAGACGGCGAAACAATCTGATGTGGTGGTGGCTGTAGTCGGTGAAGCACAGGGGATGGCGCACGAAGCCTCCAGCCGGACCGATATCACTATTCCGCAAAGCCAACGTGACTTGATTGCGGCGCTGAAAGCCACCGGTAAACCGCTGGTGCTGGTGCTGATGAACGGGCGTCCGCTGGCGCTGGTGAAAGAAGATCAGCAGGCTGATGCGATTCTGGAAACCTGGTTTGCGGGGACTGAAGGCGGTAATGCAATTGCCGATGTATTGTTTGGCGATTACAACCCGTCCGGCAAGCTGCCAATGTCCTTCCCGCGTTCTGTCGGGCAGATCCCGGTGTACTACAGCCATCTGAATACCGGTCGCCCGTATAATGCCGACAAGCCGAACAAATACACTTCGCGTTATTTTGATGAAGCTAACGGGGCGTTGTATCCGTTCGGCTATGGGCTGAGCTACACCACTTTCACCGTCTCTGATGTGAAACTTTCTGCGCCGACCATGAAGCGTGACGGCAAAGTGACTGCCAGCGTGCAGGTGACGAACACCGGTAAGCGCGAGGGGGCCACGGTAGTGCAGATGTACTTGCAGGATGTGACGGCTTCCATGAGTCGCCCTGTGAAACAGCTGAAAGGCTTTGAGAAAATCACCCTGAAACCGGGCGAAACTCAGACTGTCAGCTTCCCGATCGATATTGAGGCGCTGAAGTTCTGGAATCAACAGATGAAATATGACGCCGAGCCTGGCAAGTTCAATGTATTTATCGGCACTGATTCCGCACGCGTTAAGAAAGGCGAGTTTGAGTTGCTGTAATGCTTTAGTAAGGGCGCGACGTTTGCGCCCTTTGTAGGCCGGATAAGGCGCTCGCGCCGCATCCGGCAGGAAACGCCGGACCGAATATGCCTCTTAAGTATTTATCTGATTCTGCAACTGAATCCTTCCGCTCAAGCTAACCCCGCCATTATCAACTATGCTTTTCTCTTAATTCGCTGAAAACAACAGTAAAAGAATGAGGAAAGCATCATGCCACTCTTAAAGCTCTGGGCAGGTTCACTGGTTATGTTGGCAGCCGTGAGCCTGCCGCTACAGGCGGCTTCCCCCGTTAAAGTCGGTTCAAAAATCGATACCGAAGGTGCGCTACTCGGCAATATCATTTTGCAGGTGCTGGAAAGCCACGGCGTACCGACGGTGAATAAAGTGCAACTCGGAACGACTCCTGTGGTGCGCGGGGCGATTACTTCCGGTGAACTGGATATCTATCCGGAATATACCGGCAATGGCGCTTTCTTCTTTAAAGATGAAAACGATGCAGCGTGGAAAAACGCGCAGCAAGGTTACGAGAAAGTCAAAAAGCTCGATTCGGAGCACAACAAGTTAATCTGGCTGACGCCCGCGCCTGCAAATAACACCTGGACTATCGCCGTGCGTCAGGATGTGGCAGAGAAAAATAAACTCACTTCGCTTGCCGACCTGAGTCGTTATCTGCAAGAGGGCGGCACCTTCAAACTGGCAGCCTCGGCAGAGTTTATCGAACGCGCCGATGCGTTACCCGCGTTTGAAAAAGCCTATGGCTTTAAGCTCGGTCAGGATCAGTTGCTGTCACTGGCTGGTGGCGACACGGCGGTGACGATCAAAGCCGCTGCCCAGCAAACCTCTGGCGTTAATGCTGCAATGGCTTACGGCACTGACGGCTCGGTAGCGGCGCTGGGGCTGCAAACCTTAAGCGATCCGCAAGGCGTGCAACCTATCTATGCGCCTGCACCAGTGGTGCGTGAATCGGTGTTGAAGGAGTATCCGCAAATGGCACAGTGGCTACAGCCAGTCTTCGCCAGCCTCGATGCAAAAACATTGCAGCAACTGAATGCCAGCATTGCAGTGGAAGGACTGGATGCCAAAAAAGTGGCTGCCGACTACCTGAAACAAAAAGGGTGGGCGAAGTAATTTCCCGTGACTTATCTACGTATTAATCCTGTTCTGGCGCTGCTGCTGTTGCTGACGGCAATCGCAGCAGCGCTGCCGTTTATCAGCTACGCGCCTAATCGTTTAGTCTCGGGTGAAGGGCGTCATCTCTGGCAACTGTGGCCGCAAACGATCTGGATGCTGGTGGGCGTTGGTTGCGCCTGGCTGACGGCCTGTTTTATTCCCGGTAAAAAAGGCAGCATTTGTGCACTCATTCTGGCGCAATTCGTCTTCGTATTGCTGGTGTGGGGCGCGGGAAAGGCGGCGACACAACTGGCGCAAAATGGCAGTGCGCTGGCGCGTACCAGCCTCGGCAGTGGTTTCTGGCTGGCTGCGGCGCTGGCATTGCTGGCCTGTAGCGATGCCATCCGCCGAATCTCCACGCATCCGCTGTGGCGCTGGTTGTTGCATATGCAGATTGCCATTATTCCGCTGTGGTTGCTGTACTCCGGCACGCTTAACGATCTCTCACTAATGAAAGAATACGCCAACCGTCAGGATGTGTTTGACGACGCGCTGGCACAACATCTGACGTTGCTGTTTGGTGCGGTGCTGCCTGCGTTAGTGATTGGTGTGCCGTTGGGCATCTGGTGCTACTTTTCCACTGCTCGGCAGGGGGCAATTTTTTCTCTGCTCAATGTCATTCAGACCGTGCCTTCGGTGGCGCTCTTTGGCCTGTTGATTGCGCCGCTTGCCGCGCTGGTGACGGCCTTTCCGTGGCTGGGGAAGCTCGGCATAGCAGGAACCGGAATGACACCCGCACTGATTGCGCTGGTGCTCTATGCCTTGCTGCCGCTGGTGCGCGGCGTGGTAGTCGGTTTGAACCAGATCCCGCGCGATGTGCTGGAGAGCGCCAGAGCGATGGGCATGAGCGGGGCGCAGCGATTCCTGCATGTTCAGTTACCACTGGCGTTACCGGTATTTCTGCGCAGCCTGCGGGTGGTGATGGTGCAAACTGTAGGTATGGCGGTGATTGCGGCGTTAATCGGTGCAGGCGGTTTTGGTGCGCTGGTTTTCCAGGGGCTGCTAAGCAGCGCCATTGATTTAGTGTTGCTGGGGGTGATCCCGGTAATTGTTCTGGCGGTGCTGATCGATGCCCTGTTCGATTTGCTTATCGCACTGCTGAAGGTGAAACGTAATGATTGAATTTAGCCATGTCAGCAAACTGTTTGGCGCACAAAAAGCCGTTAACGATCTTAATCTCAATTTTCAGGAAGGGAGTTTTTCGGTGCTGATTGGCACATCTGGCTCCGGCAAATCCACCACCTTGAAAATGATTAACCGCCTGGTGGAACATGACAGCGGAGAGATCCGCTTTGCCGGAGAAGAAATTCGCTCGCTGCCAGTACTGGAGTTGCGCCGCCGGATGGGCTATGCCATTCAATCTATTGGCCTGTTCCCCCACTGGAGCGTGGCGCAAAACATCGCTACCGTGCCGCAATTACAAAAATGGTCGCGGGCACGGATTGACGATCGTATCGACGAATTAATGACGCTACTGGGGCTGGAGTCAAATTTGCGTGAGCGTTATCCGCATCAGCTTTCCGGTGGTCAGCAGCAACGTGTGGGAGTGGCGCGCGCACTGGCTGCCGATCCGCAAGTCTTACTGATGGATGAACCTTTTGGCGCACTGGACCCGGTAACGCGCGGCGCGTTGCAACAAGAGATGACGCGCATTCACCGTTTGCTGGGGCGCACTATTGTGCTGGTCACTCATGATATTGATGAGGCGCTACGGCTGGCTGAACATCTGGTATTGATGGATCACGGTGAAGTGGTGCAGCAGGGCAATCCGCTGACGATGCTGACTCGTCCGGCGAATGATTTTGTCCGCCAGTTTTTTGGACGTAGCGAACTGGGTGTGCGTCTGCTTTCGTTACGTAGTGTGGCGGATTACGTGCGTCGCGAAGAACGGGCAGAAGGTGAGGCACTGGCAGAAGAGATGACGCTACGCGATGCGCTCTCCCTGTTTGTCGCGCGGGGTTGCGAGGTGCTGCCGGTGGTGAACACGCAGGGCCAGCCTTGCGGTACGCTGCATTTTCAGGATCTGCTGGTGGAGGCGTAAGCGTATGAAGATGTTGCGCGATCCGCTGTTCTGGCTCATTGCTTTGTTTGTGGCACTGATTTTCTGGCTGCCTTACAGCCAGCCGCTGTTTGCTGCCTTGTTCCCACAACTGCCACGACCCGTTTATCAGCAAGAAAGTTTTGCAGCTCTGGCACTGGCTCATTTCTGGCTGGTGGGAATTTCGAGTTTGTTTGCGGTGATCATTGGCACTGGTGCCGGAATTGCTGTCACTCGCCCGTGGGGCGCGGAATTTCGCCCACTGGTGGAAACTATTGCCGCCGTTGGACAGACTTTTCCGCCTGTCGCAGTGCTGGCGATTGCCGTTCCGGTGATCGGCTTTGGTCTGCAACCAGCGATTATCGCCTTGATCCTTTACGGTGTGCTGCCCGTCCTGCAGGCGACACTTGCCGGGCTGGGAGCGATCGATGCCAGCGTGACAGAAGTTGCGAAAGGTATGGGAATGAGTCGTGGTCAGCGACTGCGTAAGGTCGAGCTACCGCTGGCGGCTCCGGTGATTCTGGCGGGCGTGCGAACTTCGGTGATTATCAACATTGGTACGGCGACGATCGCCTCAACGGTAGGGGCCAGCACGCTGGGTACGCCCATCATCATCGGGCTTAGCGGATTTAATACCGCGTATGTGATCCAGGGGGCGTTACTGGTGGCACTGGCGGCGATCATCGCAGACCGCCTGTTTGAAAGGCTGGTGCAGGCGCTTAGCCAGCACGCAAAATAAAGGTATAACCTGCGAGCATGACGCCACCAATTCCGCCGAACGCCATAAACAGGAACAGGGCGATGACCCCAATTTTAGCTATGCGCATAATGCACTCCTTATGTTAACGAAAGGATTGTACAGTAAAGCGCATTTGTTAACGAATCATTAAATGCCGAGTGGGAAAATATCATGGCCTTGTTCTTGCCAACTGGTGAGTTGCTGCTGTTGGGCGGAGGTTCGATTTTCACCGCACCACACCAGCAATGTACGACCTTCGAATAGTTCAGGGCGTAGTTGATTGAGCGAGTGGGCGAGGACATCAATGCGCCATCCTTGTTGACTGGCAATCCAGCCCTCCAGCCACAGACGGGTGGTATCCTGAATATTCCAGCCAACCACCAGCGCATCTTTACCCTGTTTTTTACGTGCCGAAGCCAGACAAATGGCGATGTAGTTGATCAGTACGCCGTCGAGGATCGCCAGCAGCGCCTGGAGAGTCGGTTGTTGGCATTGAAGTCGTCGGCGCAGAGGAATAAACAGATGTGTGGTGAGTGTCTGGGCGGGGTAATCCTGACCGCGCTCTTTGATCCACGTTCGCAGGCTATGCAGATTGCCGCTTTGCAGGTAGGTCAGTAATGTTTCTTGCTGATCGCGCCAGCCGTTCTGCACATCAACATTTTCATTACTGAGCAGCATTTTAACTTTGCTGACCTGCACGCCGTTGTCGATCCAGCGTTTGATCTCGCGGATACGGTCAATATCGGCATCGTTGAACAGTCGATGACCGCCGTCTGTCCGTTGCGGTTTCAGCAACCCGTAACGCCTCTGCCACGCGCGTAACGTGACAGGGTTAATATCACAAAGCAACGCCACTTCACCAATTGTGTAAAGCGCCATCGTCTCACCCTTGCTCGCGAGGTCCCGGTTTAACTTTAGACGCAGTTTTGCGAACCAGGTAGTTTTGCCCGTTTTTTGTGCATCTATAGGGTGATTTTATTTTTGCCAGGCGATTTTGAGTGATCGTACTCACGAATTCTCATTTTTCTGCAAGAGTTCAAAGAAAGTTAAACGCAGGCAATGTATGTTACGCGTTTTAAAGGGAAGTGTGGTTTGCGGGTATGTACGATTTTAATCTGGTGTTGCTGCTGCTTCAGCAGATGTGCGTTTTTTTAGTCATTGCGTGGTTAATGAGTAAAACGCCATTATTCATACCGTTAATGCAGGTCACGGTTCGTCTGCCGCATAAATTTCTCTGCTACATCGTCTTTTCCATCTTCTGCATCATGGGCACCTGGTTTGGGTTGCACATTGACGATTCTATTGCCAATACCCGTGCGATAGGCGCGGTAATGGGCGGCTTACTCGGCGGTCCGGTCGTCGGTGGGCTGGTTGGTCTGACCGGCGGCTTACATCGATATTCGATGGGGGGCATGACCGCGCTAAGTTGCATGATCTCAACCATCGTTGAAGGATTGCTCGGCGGCCTGGTACACAGCATCCTGATCCGTCGCGGGCGCACTGATAAAGTCTTTAACCCCATTACCGCCGGTGCCGTCACGTTCGTCGCTGAAATGGTGCAAATGCTGATCATCCTTGCGATCGCCCGACCTTATGAAGATGCGGTGCGTCTGGTGAGTAATATTGCTGCACCAATGATGGTCACCAATACCGTCGGCGCGGCGCTGTTTATGCGTATATTGCTCGATAAACGCGCGATGTTTGAAAAATACACTTCTGCTTTTTCTGCCACTGCGCTGAAAGTGGCAGCCTCGACGGAAGGCATTTTGCGACAGGGGTTTAACGAAGTGAACAGCATGAAAGTGGCTCAGGTGCTGTATCAGGAGCTGGATATTGGTGCAGTCGCGATTACCGATCGAGAGAAATTGCTGGCCTTTACCGGAATTGGTGACGACCACCATTTACCCGGCAAACCGATTTCTTCGACTTACACCTTAAAAGCGATTGAAACCGGTGAAGTGGTCTACGCTGATGGCAACGAAGTACCTTATCGTTGCTCTTTGCATCCGCAATGCAAACTGGGGTCGACGCTGGTAATTCCGTTGCGTGGCGAAAATCAGCGCGTGATGGGCACCATCAAATTGTATGAAGCCAAAAACCGTTTATTCAGTTCAATAAACCGCACGTTGGGCGAGGGGATTGCGCAACTGCTTTCGGCGCAGATTCTTGCCGGGCAATATGAGCGGCAAAAAGCGATGCTCACCCAGTCAGAAATCAAACTGCTTCACGCCCAGGTGAATCCTCATTTTTTGTTTAATGCGCTTAACACCATTAAAGCGGTGATCCGCCGCGACAGCGAACAGGCCAGCCAGCTGGTGCAGTATCTTTCCACTTTTTTCCGCAAAAACTTAAAGCGGCCTTCGGAGTTTGTTACTCTCGCCGACGAAATTGAACATGTGAACGCTTATCTGCAAATTGAAAAGGCGCGCTTCCAGTCGCGGTTGCAGGTCAACATTGCTATTCCGCAAGAATTATCCCAGCAGCAATTGCCCGCGTTTACCCTGCAACCGATAGTGGAAAACGCCATTAAACATGGGACATCACAACTGCTGGATACAGGGCGAGTGGCAATCAGCGCCCGACGTGAGGGGCAACATTTGATGCTGGAGATCGAAGACAATGCCGGTTTGTATCAACCGGTAACCAATGCCAGTGGGCTGGGGATGAATCTGGTGGATAAGCGTTTACGTGAACGGTTTGGCGATGACTATGGAATAAGCGTCGCCTGTGAGCCTGATAGTTACACCCGAATAACGTTACGACTACCATGGAGGGACGAGGCATGATTAAAGTCTTAATTGTCGATGATGAACCGTTAGCACGGGAGAACCTGCGCGTATTTTTGCAGGAGCAGAGCGATATTGAAATCGTTGGAGAGTGTTCAAACGCCGTGGAAGGGATCGGCGCGGTGCATAAACTGCGCCCGGATGTGCTGTTTCTCGATATCCAGATGCCGCGCATCAGTGGTCTGGAAATGGTGGGGATGCTTGACCCGGAACATCGCCCGTATATTGTTTTTCTCACTGCGTTTGACGAATACGCTATTAAAGCCTTTGAAGAACATGCCTTTGATTATCTGCTGAAGCCAATTGATGAAGCGCGACTGGAGAAAACGCTGGCGCGATTGCGTCAGGAGCGCAGCAAGCAGGATGTTTCGCTGTTACCGGAAAATCAACAGGCGCTGAAATTTATCCCTTGTACGGGGCATAGTCGGATTTATTTGCTGCAAATGAAAGATGTGGCATTTGTCAGCAGTCGGATGAGCGGTGTCTACGTTACCAGCCACGAAGGGAAAGAGGGCTTTACCGAATTGACATTACGTACCCTGGAAAGTCGTACACCACTACTGCGCTGCCATCGTCAGTATCTGGTTAACCTCGCGCATTTACAGGAGATTCGTCTGGAAGATAACGGCCAGGCCGAGTTGATTTTGCGTAATGGCTTAACCGTGCCGGTCAGCCGCCGTTATCTGAAAAGCTTAAAAGAGGCGATTGGCCTGTAAAAGACTGCTAAAATGGCTTTTTGCCTCATCAACACCTGAAGGCCTCATGCTAAGTAACGATATTCTGCGCAGCGTGCGCTACATTTTGAAAGCCAATAATAATGACCTGGTGCGTATTCTGGCGCTGGGTAATGTCGAAGCCACCGCGGAACAGATCGCCGTCTGGCTACGTAAAGAAGACGAAGAGGGTTTTCAGCGTTGTCCGGACATTTTTTTGTCGTCATTCCTCAATGGCCTGATTTATGAAAAACGCGGCAAGGATGAGTCTGCTCCGGCACTGGAGCCGGAACGTCGCATTAATAACAACATCGTGCTGAAAAAATTACGCATCGCGTTTTCGCTGAAAACCGATGACATTCTGGCTATCCTCACCGAACAGCAGTTCCGCGTTTCGATGCCGGAAATTACAGCGATGATGCGCGCACCGGATCATAAAAACTTCCGCGAATGCGGCGATCAATTTTTACGTTATTTTCTGCGTGGACTGGCAGCGCGCCAGCATGTGAAGAAAAGCTAAGACGGGTATGGCGGCCATGCGAAACATGGCCGCCGACAGATTATTTCACTTCTTTAAAACCAGCGGCTTTCATCACCAGTTCCATTTGCGCCATAGTGATACCTTTTTTGGCATCTTCAGCAGAAACGTTGATTCCTGAAATACCCTGCAGGGCTTTAAAATCCACTTTTTCCATATCGATAGTCACGTTTTCCTGCGCGTAGGTATCTGTATAGGTTAATTTTTCTTCAACACCCGCGATGTTTTTGTATTTGGCGCTTAACGGCTCAAGTGTCTTGGCAGCGTCTTCTTTGGTGGTTGCACCAATAGAAGCAAATTGAATTTTGGTTTCAGAAGATTGCTTAAGCACCTTGTCACCTTTGTAGACATAGGTAATGGCAATTTCAGTGCCGTTCAGATTGGCGCTGAATTTCTTCGATTCTTCTTTGTCACCGCAGCCAGCAAGAGAGAAAACCAGAACAGATGCAACAACGAGGGAAAACAGCTTATTGAAAGCCTTCATGTAAAACTCCATTTTATTTAATCAAGAAACTGGTGACTCTCACCAGGGGCTATATAGAATATGCCTAATACCGTGACGTGAGCAGTCCGGAACTGGAGTAGAACTCTTAGTAAAAAGCACTATTTCATCCTTGTTGCTGAAGCATGGGGAATAATTGTTCGCAAAGTAAAACACCGTTATTCATTGCTTCTACCCGTGCCTCGCTTTCTGTATTACGAAATTGTCCCAACACATGTGCCAGCCGATAAAAACCGACCGCGGAGAGGTCATTCGCCAGCAACTCTGCCTGACTAATAGCGCTCTGTTCCTGATAGCGCCAGCCGTTATGGAGCAGTTGAATAAGTAACGCCTGGCAGCGCATCAGCAACTGATGAGCGGTAGACGGCACAGGCAAAACGCTGGCAGAAGGTAGCGGTGCCACAGGCGCAGTTTCTGCGTCCAGCGCCCAGGCGCGGGTTTTTGTCATCATCACCCGTGGTTCCAGTGTCAATTGCCCATCAACAAAACTGACAAAGCCAGAAACCAGACTCACGGGGTCGTCTGTTTGTTGCAAAAGCGCCGCCATGCGTTCAACGGCAAAAGGAGAACAGGCAGATGCCGGAAGGGATAACGTCAGGAGATTATCTTCACCTTCGCCGCTGATTACCTGCGCATCCAGCGTCTGGCGGCTGCTATCCCAACCGAGCGAAATACACTCAGCGACCGGCAGAATAAATAAGTTATCGACCTGATTAAGAGGCCGTATGCAGGCGGGGGGACGCTGGCGTAAATATTCCCGCAAAGCCACAATGCCCGGCTGGCGTAACGGCGCGCTCAACATTTGCCAGGCATCAGGCGACAGCGGCACAACGCTGCTTAAGCGGTTGCGGGTAGCTAACAGCAGCTCGCCATCGGCACTGCGTTTTGCTGCTTGTGAAACAATTTGCCCACCCGCCAGTGCGCCAGCCTGAAAACTAAACAGCCGACGCGTAGCTGCCGGTGAGTTTTCCTGTTCACTTCGCGGCCAACTGCGCGAAAGGTGCAAAATACTGCCGGTGTCGGGATCGGTAAACCAGATGCGTAAACCATAATGCTCAATATCCTGCCAGCAACGCATACCTAAAGACACCAGCCGCAGATGATCAAGCTTTGCTTCTCCGGCAATGCCAGAGCCAACGACCGTGCGCCACGGCACAGGAGGAACTTCACCAACACTGTCGCGCCGGGCCATCTCTTGTGCGCAATTTAATCGACTGTTTAATGCCGCAAGCTGACGTAAGCATTCTCCGGCATGATAGTGGCTGGCGCGAGTGTGGAAGGCATCAACGCTTGCCCGTAGCTGTCGTAGTGATTCACTCACCCAGCGCCAGTTGCAGCGTTCCGCCGCCTGCTGCGCGCGACTGAAAGCGGCCTCGTAGTGAATAAGCGGCTGGCTGATGCCGCCCAGCCATAATGCCTGGCTTAATTGCTGAACATATTGACGACACGCGTTACCCTCGTCGTTGGCAAACGGATCGTCAGATGATGTGACGTGTTCGCTGCGCATCTGCCAGATTAAATGAGTAAATTCCGCTTGCTGAGTTTTGGCCTCGACGAAGGCCTGCACAGCCAGTACGACATGTTCGCAAAGTGTGCCTTCAATACAATCACAACGGGCGAAACGAATACTGCTGCGGGAATAAAAACGCACATCGCTCATCGGTAAGCGGGCAGAGGGAATTTCGCCCGGCGTACAGAACAACTCAATGGTGATGCCTTTAGCGACCAACGCCTGTGCGCGTTTGCGGGTGGCATCGGGCAGGGTAGCCAGTTCTTCCAGCCAGATTGCCGGATCCCACGCTTCTTCTTTTTCCGTAGGCTGGGCGGTAGTACAAAGTCGTTGATAACTTAACACAAGCATCACGCGATGACGGCACATACCGCTGGCCCCGCAGCTGCACTGAGCCTCTTTCAGTGCCTGGCTGTTCGCCAGCTGGGTACGGACACCGTCACTGAAGGTGGCGATTAAAGCGCTGTTCTCATGGCTGATTTCCGGGACGTTGCCATTTTCCAGTTCCTTAAGACTGCGCTTAACAAAACCGGCATTGCTTAACGCCGTCAGGGCCTGCGGTGTCAGTTCTAATAATTCCGGACGTAGTGAATTCATGACTGAAGATTCTCCGCAAGCCATGATGCCAGCTCGCCCGGTGTCATGGCGGCTATTTGTGCGCCGACATTTACCAGCGCCTGGGCCGTATCGTGGTCATAGCAAGGTGTTGCTGTGCTATCGAGCGCTGCCAGTCCCAGCACTTTGATGCAGCTCTGGACACACTTTTTCACCTGATGCGTCAGTAATGATGATGAACCCCCTTCGTAAAAATCGCTCACGAGGATAATGACGCTTTTCGCTGGTTGTTCAATAAGTTGCCGACCATACTCCACGGCACTGGCGATATTGGTCCCGCCGCCCAACTGTACTTTCATTAATAACTCTACCGGATCGGCAACGTCTGCCGTGAGATCAACGACGCTTGTGTCAAACGCCACCAGATGGGTACGAATGCCGGGTAACTGCCACAAACAGGCCGCCATCACCGCAGAGTGGATCACCGAATCGACCATCGATCCGCTTTGATCAACCAGTAAGACCAGTTGCCATTGTTCGCTTTGGCGTTTAATGCGGCTGTTAAAGCGGGGGGATTCGATATACAACTTGCCGTGTTGCGGGTGCCAGTGTTGCAGGTTGGCGCGCAGAGTACTTTTGAAATCAAAGTTTCGCGCCAGTGGAATAAATGAACGGCGACGGCGATCGCGGACACCAGAAAAAGCCTGACGAACTTCCTTTGCCAGTCGCGCCATAATTTCTTCAACAACCTGGCGCACTATCTGGCGGGCGGCAGCCAGTACTTCGGGATTCATCAGATGTTTGGTGTGCAAAACGGCGCGTAGCAGGCTTTCCGAAGGCTGCATACGTTCCAGCACGTCGAGATTTGTCACCACATCTTCAATGCCGTAGCGCAGTACGGCATCGCTTTCCAGCCGCTCAATCACCTGTTGCGGAAACAGCGTGTGGATACTGTTGATCCACTCAGGAGTGGTGAGATTTGAGCCACCTAATCCACCAGAGCGTTCACCACGCTGGAGCCGTTCAGGATCGCGCCCATACAGCCACTCCAGCGCGTGATCTATCTGCCGGGCGTTGTCATCCAGCCCACAAAGCGTCGTTTCTGCCGCTTCGCCAAGAATTAATCGCCAGCGTTGTAGCTCACGGGTGGTCAGAAGATCGTTCAGTTCAGACATGGAAAACTCCCCAGTGTTGCAGCGATGCCAGTGCCTGCTGTTCGAGTTGTTGATGATGTGCAATGGCTTGCGGTGGACAATGCAACGGCATTTGCAGTGCCGAAACGGGAAGTTGCGCCAGTTGATAATGCTCAAGCACCTGATGCGCCAGCGTTCCGCGTTCTCGTGGCGGTAGCCAGGCCATCGCCGCGCGTAAATCGGGCAGGGCATTGATAAAATCGGCATCACTTAGTTGATTTAAATGACTGCTGAAACCGGCGATAAATGTCGGCTGACAGGCCAGTTGATGGCGGGCCAGCGCCAGCAAACCGTGCAGCGCTTCGCCGGATTGTGCCGGGGATAACTGCGCCAGCATCGTCAGCGCCGCTTCGGCACTGGCGTTAGGATGTTCCAGACGCATCAGTGCGCCATGAGCCGCGCCGCGATCCAGCGCCGGGGCATGAATTGCCTGACTGCGTCGCTCCAGTAAGGCTACCGCCGCAGAAAGAGAAATGCCGGGGAGTTGCACACCGCTATGTAGATCGCGCAGGATATGACACAACGCTTGCCAGCTATGCAGGTGAGCGTGAAACTCCTTTTCATCTGGTCTGCCGTTAGATTCACATAGCCACAGCGTGCGATCGATAGCCGCGCATAACGTCGTTTGTAATATCTGCGCGCCTTGCATACCGCTAATTTCATCCAGCCGCCATAAGGCATATAGCACTTCCAGCGCCTGGCCCATTTCGGCAAATTGATTTTCCTGGGCGATTAATAATGTGAGTTGCTCCAGTAATTGTTGACTGAAGGACGCCAGACCCGCTAACGCCGCCTGGCTAAGACATGTGGTGATACTGCCGATTCCACCCGCGTCCAGCATATCGGCTTCTAATTTATGGCGTGCGGCTTCCTGGAGTGTTGCACCAAAGCAGGCGGCCTCAATCAATGCCGCATGCTGGCTAAGCGGGCGGGTTAATTTCCAGCGTTCTTCACCGTTGCCTGCAAGTGTCAGTGTGCTTCCCTGCTGGCGCACAATCCCTGGGATCTCCAGTATTGCCAGCCGATGTAACACCTGACTTTGCGCTAGTCCATTGGGGTTAAAGCGATTTAAGGTAAGCTCCGCCGGAAGGGAGATTGCGGTACGTTCCAGTTCGCAGGTGACATCTTTTGGCAGAGGAGGTTGTGGCGTAGAAGGGGCAAGTTTACCGAATCCGTCACCCGCTAATGTGTCTATCAACGTTAGCAGAATCGGATCGGTGTCGGGATGAATAACGCCGCGATAGCTCCACGGCAACGGCGCATTCAGGGCTTCTTTAATCAGCGATCCTGCTATGGCATCCAGCCAGTCAGTGCGTAACGGTAGTGTATGACCGCGCAACTGTGCCAGTGCCATCGCATGCAGATGAGCGGCAGCCATATCCGCGGTCGAAGCAGGCAACTTGTGCTGGCGCAAACGGGTGAGAACCGTTTTTAGCAGTTGTTCTCCCGCCTGCTGTAAGCCCCACTGCCAGCACCAGTTTTGCCAGACCGGGGCAGGCATTCCGGAAAGGTATCCTGCCAGCACATCAAGGCGCTTTTCACTGTAGGGGGTGAGATAACAACCTGTAACGGCATCTGCCAGCGACGGCAATTCTGGCGTGTTAATTTCCTGCGGGCATTCGCGCCACATTTTTGCCAGTACCGGAGCGTGCCAGCCACCGCAGACAACTAACACGTCGCCATTATTTTGCTGCATCGCCCATCCAATCCAGCGGGCCATAAAGGCTTCGCGCAGACGATTGAGAGCATCTCCGGGGGAGTCGCCCCGCAGTTGGGCAAAATAGTGCGCCAGTGCAGAGGGTAATGCAGTTTGCTGGCTTTCATCTTCGAACAAGTGATCCCACAGGGTGTCGCTGTTATCCATGCGGGTGGCACGCAGCAGCAAGGCCTGGCTTTCCTCTTGCGTATCAGGCGAATCGTCCACTTCTTCACTCTGCGCCCAGCAAGGCAAATCGATGAAGTAAGTTTGTGCCTGAATACGACGTGCGGCTTGTAGCGCCTGCCACTCCGGCGAAAATTCAGCAAATGGCGTCCAGGCACCACGCCCGGGGGCTGCACCGTCCTGATACTGGCAATAACTGTAAATAGCTACCGGAAGCTGGTGGGCTAAAAACAGTTCGTCTACCCGGTCATTAAAATCAGCCGGGCCTTCAATCAATACGTATCGTGGCCGCTGGCTTTCGATTAACGATTTCACCAGCCGGGCGCAGGCCGGACTATGATGCCGGATGCCGACAATTAACGGCTCGCTCATGCATCTTTCCTCACGGCAGGCGGTGGCGGGCTTGATAATAAGCCTGCCAGTGAGCTTCTTTATGTGTGGCGACTCGTTGTTCGAAGTAACGGCGCAGACGAGCGCGATCTTCTTCGTTATCTTTGACGATGGTTCCGGCAATGCAGTCCACCAGGTCGGCTGGCTCACCTGCGCGATTCGCTAAAAACCAGGCGCGGACGCCTACGGCGTGGGCCACGTTCACGGCTTCAGCGGTGGACATAATCGCTGTTAGTGTATCCATTGACGTTTTCTTTTCGCCGTTGGCACGCAGATCGCGGAAGGTGCGGACCAGTAACTCCAGTACCGCGTCAGGCACTTTATGCGGAATACCGCTATGGGCCAGCAAACGCGCCGAAGCACTGGCGACAAGCTCCAGCTCCTGGGCGAAATCCATAATCGGAAAGACAGTTTCAAAATCGAAGCGACGCTTTAGCGCAGCACTCATTTCATTGACGCCGCGATCTCGGGTATTGGCAGTGGCAATAATATTAAAGCCTTCTCGCGCATAGAGCTGACTGGCTTCACCAGTGAGTTCCGGCACCGTCATCACCCTGTCAGAAAGCATACCTAACAGACAGTCTTGCACTTCCAGCGGTGTACGCGTTATCTCTTCAAAACGGACGATTTTGCCGTCGCGCATTCCCTGGTAAAGCGGGGCAGGGACCAGCGCTTCCGTTGATGGGCCATGATTGATAAGCAGAGCGTAGTTCCAGCCGTACTTGATTTGATCTTCAGTGGTAGATGCGCCGCCCTGGATGGTTAACCCGGCATCGCCGCTAATAGCGGTTGCCAGTAATTCAGACAGGAGAGATTTTGCGGTGCCAGGTTCCCCCACCAACATCAAACCGCGTCCGGTGGCAAGAGTGACTAACATACGTTCGACAGCGGAGGGACTAATCACCACTTTACGGCTAATATTTTGCGCGCTATCGCCAAGGATAAAAGCACGGGCCGCAGGCAAACTTAACTGCCAACCGGGCGGGCAAGGAGCGTTATCATTTTGTTTTAATTTTGCCAGTTCATCGGCGTATAACACAGCAGCAGGCGGACGCTGCAGATGATTATTCTGCGGTGACATATATTCATCCCTGAAATGTATTAATGAAATAAACGATATTTTACGCGCAATAAATGTTTGGCGCATTAGTTGTTTGAGCAAAAAATATCTGGAAAGCAGATCGCAGTAAATAAAAAAACCTGCTGGTGAGGCAGGTTCTTTTATTTACTATTTTCAGGCCTAACACCACAGCCTGTGCAACATCGTGTTCCAACGAACGAATTATAACCACGGCTGGACCCCGTTGCAATTAAGATAATGAGATTTATAATCCAGACCGTTGGGGCGTTGCGCCGGATCGAACCTATTTCAAGTCCTGGCTACCGGACGGGGGGTGCTGCAGGTGGTGCCCTGATCCGGAGTGCAACATCGTGGTCCAACATACGTAAACCAGTATCGACAGGCAGTGTAAGGGTAAGGTGCTGGTGTTGCGCTCCTTAATAAGGAGAGCGGATGGACACGCTGACACAAAAGTTAACCGTGCTCATTGCCGTACTGGAGTTATTAGTGGCTCTGTTACGGTTGATTGATTTGTTGAAGTAACGGGCAAATTGAAACGCATCTAAGGGGGAATACCGTTTCCCCCTTTAAGAAAGCTATACTCGTCATACTTCAAGTTGCATGTGCTGCGACTTTAATTATCTAGAGTATATTATTCTATTTCTTGGTTGAATATATTCTGTAGTTCACGATTAAAAATTGCTATTACAGTTTCAGGTGATTCACCTCGTAATTTCCGCTCATCAATACACTCATCTCTTATATAAATCAACGCATCATTTATTAGCGGGTCAGCATCTTCTCGATCACGTTGATGAAATGTTGGATGTAGCCGGAATCGCTCCAGTCGATAGACGGAACCTGTAAATAATTCAGAGCATTTATGGATCTCAAGTCTGAAGGAAAACGGATCTTCAGGTACAGGGACCTCATAATCGTAAATAGCAACTAGCTCTTTTTGCACGATCATCGCTTTCCCCGCTGGTAAGTCGTGTAGATAACGGGCAGTCGCATCACTGCCCGCTGTGTTTTAATGGAAAATGACGTCAGGTGCGCTTAACGCCTCACTCAAATCAAACACATCAAGTTCGGCAAAAGTGACGGATTTATTGTCACGGTACACTCGAAGAGAACGGAAGCTCATTAGCGCTTTGCTATCAACATTGTAGTGGTTAAAACCGGGTGAAAACTTAAGGACCAGCCGGTACTCGCCCAGGTCATAGACAAATGCATCCTCATAGCCTGACTCCCAGCCTTTGTATCGCATTCCCATAAGCTGCCCAACGGTAGCGGATTTACCTTCCCAGCGAGTCAGGCTGTTACTGGTTGACTCATCAGGTGTGAGCAGCACCGTGCACCGCGCCAACTGGCGAAAAGGCGGCATAATTTCGTAATCGGCAAAAAGCTGTGCAAATTCACTGCGCATTTCTACTGTCATTTCTAACGGGTGGGCAATGCCAATCAGAGCGTCCGCAGGCAGGTCAATTGGCTCATCTTGCGCATTGCAGAACTCCCCCTCTGCGGCCACACGAAAGGCGTTGAGTAAACAACGCGGTTCATTTGCCGGATAAGCCCCCCATATTAATCGCTGGGTAACCAGACGGGTAAAGGGATGATTAACAAACAGAGAATGAAAATCTGCCAGCGACCAGCGTCGGGTGGTACGTAGGGCCGTTTCAAGACGCGGGAGCAGGTTTTTGCTCACCTGAGTGGCATCTTTTTTTAGCCCTTTTAGTCGGGCCAGTGCCTCGGGCGCTTTCAGTTGATCGTCATCGGCGCGCAACCGGGGAACGCTTTTCTGGCGAACGTTTTGCTGATCAAAGATAACCGGGTTGAGGTTTTCATCGAAGCGAACGGTAAACTGCCGGGGACCAAAATCAAAACTCAACGCCTGCGGATCATCAAGGCCCAGGGTTGGGACTAATCTGTCCGCTAGCTCTTCCTGGCTTAGCCCGCGATTTTCTGCGACCACCTGAAGAAATTCCGCCGCGTTATCACGTAAGGGGCGGGATTTCGCCCGTTGCGATATATGATGCAGCTGTATCAGCGCCATATCATTATTCATCAGGGTAAGGATGTTCAGGCCACTGACAGCACGGGCAGATTTGCCTTCTTGTGGCCAGCCGAGGATCTGTGTCGTTAGATCCCGTGCCGTGCTTTCGTCACCAAAGAGACTTAACGCCAGAAATGCCCAGTTGTCTTTTACGGGGGCACCAGCTTGTTGCCACGCAGTGAAGAGATCCCAGGCAAAAGCTGCCAGCGTTTGTGGCTGGCAGAACGTTTTCAGTTGTTCCAGCCCGCTATAAAAACGTCCCCCCTGGGTAAAGCGCAGCATTTCGCCGATAATTTCCAGAGCGTCATCGGTAACAGGTTGATTATTAGTGATAAGGCGCGGCCTGGACCACATTTGCGGATGCCAGAAATCAGGGGCTTTTGGAATGCGTGCCGGGTAAATCTCTATTGGACTCTGTTTAAGTAATTGTTCCAGGGCAGGCCATAGATCTGTACGCTGCCAACGATTGGCTACAGTTTGTAGCAATTCGCCATGCCCATGTTCGTAAAGTAAACGCAGGGCAAGTAATGCAGCTTCGCTTTTATCGCTAGATTTGGTGAAGATAAGAGGGATAAGTGCAGTAGCCGTATGTTCCGGCCATTGTAAAATCCACTGGCGAGCCAGATTACGCTGGCCCGCAAAACGGTGCCAGACGCGGGCAATGGGCAGGGCCAGTTCTGTTGCGCCGAAATTTAAAATTAACGGAAATGTTTCTTTTGGACGATGTGAAAAAGCCAACATCAGACCTGGTAGCGCATCCAACCCGAGGATACTGAGAAAATAGTCCTCACCCGCGAACAGATGTTTTTTCTCATTGATACGCAGCCAGAAGGTCAAAGCCATCTCACGCGGCAACTGTGCCAATAAATACAGGTTCCAGACACTCTTTTCCGGACGATAACGTGAGTAGTTGTCATTTTCCCATATGTTAATTAACGCTTCTATGTGACCGCTTCGGAGCGCCTGTTCTGCTAATTGTGCTTCCGGGGAGTTCCAGCCATTCAGGATCTCTTCAACCCGCCCCTGGTAGTAATGCCACTGAACAATGAGTGAATTGCGTGCAGCATCCAGTTTTCCGGGGAGTATATAATTCAAAAACAGCCATACATCATCCCCAAAACCCAGTTCCTGTAATACAACTCGCCCACTTTTTTGTTCCATGCGTTCCGCAAGAGATTCCGTGCTGAAATAACGGGCAGGCTCAGTGGCGGCAAGCCTCTCTCGTTCGCCAGGTTGCCAGTAAACTTGCGGCGTTAATTCGAGCGGTGCCAAATCAAGACGTGGAGCTGTCATTTTTTTCTTACTACGCCACGGTGGTGAAACGAGGATTTCAGGCAGATTGCTGTTATCGGTACTATCAATAACCGGTTTGGGCGGTGCCGATAAATAACTATTCAGCACTGCCCTGGCTTGAGTACTTAACCACGGCATCATCTCTTCTGCCAGTTGTGGCTGCGATGCCATCAGCGTTTGTAACAGCGTACGCCAGTATTCATCGCGTGCTTTTTGCTGTGCAGGCAGCTTTTTGTCTTCGATGATTGGATAACCTGGGCGGGCTGGTGGTTCTGTTAACGCCAGCAGTTCTGCCAGTGCGGCGAGCGTCGCATGGGGGAAGTTTTTATGGTATTTAGCTACACGTTGCAGGCTGGGTTTGTTTTTATCAGCCACCAGTAGCAAGGTGCGGATGACTTGCGGATGGTTAATTTGTACCAGCAGACTGCCGCAATCTTCTTTATGGGCATACATCGCGAGGCGCGGAATGGCTGCCAGTCCTTGTTCGCGCAAAAGGGCGGCGCAGGCCGCGTAGCCGAAGTGGTTTTCATGCGACATGTAGCTGGCTTCTCGATCGCTAAATATATCCTGGCTCCAGTAGTGCTCGAGTTTTCTCACCGCTGTGGGGTCATTAGCAACAACTTTTAACCACTCCTTAGAATGAAAATGAGTTCGCGGGCATTCAAGGCCTACCAACTCATTGGCTATTTCTGGTTTTTCCGGGAGGATCAGCGCAATAAAAGGGCGGCGAACTTTGGTTATTCCTGGTAGTGCGACAATGAGTTTGTCGGCGCAACGCTGCCAGCAGCTTTCCTCTGCCAGAGAGAGATGCTTACGCAGTCGGAGATCGAATTCGTTATAGGTTTCTGAGCGATAACCATAGCCATAATCCTCGTCCTGATACTGCAATGTCACTAGCAGAGGATCACTCTCATAACATCGTGTAATAAACTGGCGTGCAATCACCACCTCAGTCGCATATTCCAGTCCCTCTTGTTGGACGATTTCGTCGAGCAACTGTTGGCTGTCATTTTGCGCGATACAGACTAGCGCCGCCATTGTCCGGGCCGGGATTGAGGGTTTGTGTTCGCCGATCAAGTTGATGGCCTGCGTAATGGCGGACTGCCACTCCAGTGAAAAATTCTCATAACGCCAGACAATGTTTTTTTTCTTCTCAGCTTTTTGTAGCAATTCATCACCCAGTGTCTGAATGATGCTTTCAGTGATAACAGGCACTGGTTCGCCCGGCCAATTGCGATGGCTGAGTGGTGTTTTGCCTTTTTTATATTTCAGTTCCAGTTGGGCGTTATCCGCCAGCCACGGTAATTCCTTGTCCATGCTCTTTCCTTATTCAAACAGGGCTTCAATATCGTTAATCAGCTCGCTGGCGGTGATGGCATCGAGTACGGAGAACTGCGCTTCCTGTGTTGAATTACTCCCCCAGCCATAGCTTTCTGCTTTGCCTTCCCATAGCCACAGCTTGCTTAAGAGTTGCTCGGCGCTAAGTTCGGCTGGCGACATACCAACTGCAAAGCCTTCATCGATTTCCATGATTAACGACCAGCGGCCCAGAGGTTTGATCATCCAGCCGATCCAGCCACCATCCTGCGGTTCACCACGCACCCAACCTTTATTCGCCAGTCCCATGACCCGACCGCTCGGGCATTTTCTGCCTGCCCAGCGGGTCAGTTCACTGGCATTGCGCTCGGCTTCTGTCAGGGCGTAGCTGTTACGGTCGAGCTGGCGGAACGGTGGTAGCAGTTCGTAGTCGGCAAAAAGCTGACCAAAGGCGGCAGCATCCGTTGGTGATATTTCCAGAACGTGAGGAGTGCCGATAGAGATATCGCCTTCCGGCAGGGTGAAAAGATCATCGTCAGCGGTGCTGTAGCTGTTATCTTCTGCTACGCGAAAGCAAGCCAGTAGCTGGTTTTCGGCGCTATAAACGCCCCAAATCAGACGGCGGGTTAAGTGACGAACCAGCGGATGCTCAACCAGGAAGAGCTGGAAGTTTTCCAGCGACCAGCGGCGGCGCAGGCACATGGCGGATTCCAGCCTTGCTACCTGCTGGGCGGCGATGGTACGCGCATCTTTTTTCAGCAATTTGTAGCGGTTAACCGCATCGTTCGCCCGCGTTTCATCATCGCTTTTGTTCGGTTTGGGCAGGTCTTTCAGGCGGCTGCCGGAAACATCACGCACAAACGGTTTTAAGGTTTCATCAAAGCTGACGGTGAACTGCCGTGGGCCAAAATCCAGCAGCAGCGAACCGTTATCATCCAGACCGAGATCCGGTGCTAACCGATCTTCAAGCTCCGCCACCGTGAGTTCGCGGCTCTCGGCAATGTCGGCAATTTTTTCTTTTGCCCGCTCCTGTAATGCTTTGAATTTCAGTTTCTGGGCGATGCCGTTAAGCTGCATAAGGGCGATATCACTACCGATAGCAGCGAGAATATCCAACCCAACGGTGGCGCGTTTATGCTGGGATTCACCAGGCCAGGCGCGTATTAATGGCGTCAGTTTGCGGGCGGTGTCATCGTTACCGAGAACGCCTAACGCAGTGAACGCCCAACTCTCTTTCGACGGCGCGCCAGCGGTCTGCCAGGCGGTAAACAGATCCCAGGCAAATCCCGCCAGTGAGTCGGCGGAACAGACGTCTTTCACCTGCAATAATCCCGGATACAGAGCCTCTTCCTGAGGGAAGCGGAGCATTTCACCGAGGTGGAGGAGGGCGCTATCTGGCAGTGATTGGGCATTTGCTTTTAATACCGGGCGCGTCCAGAGCGATGGCTGATAAAAGGCCGGAAGAGTGGGGATTTTTGTCGGGTGATTATCTAAGGGATCGAGCGCAAGCAGAGCGTTCACCGCATCGGTTACTTCCGGCTGGTTATAACGTCGGGCGATTTCTTGCAGTAATGGCTGATGACCGTTTTCGGTAAGCATACGCAAGGCAGCGCGGGCGTTATCCTGTGCTTCACCGGCTTTGCCGAGCGCCGCAGGCAGCAGGCCGGTAAGGGCATGTTCCGGGTATTTCAACAGCCAGCTACGGGCGTTTTCGCGTAGCGTTTTCAGTTTGTTGAAGGCACGGGCGACGGCAGGAGCCAGCTCACTCGCTGCGAAGTAATTCGTGATGGGCAAGGCTTCTTGTGGATAGCGTGCAAGTGAGTTTACTAACCCAGGTAACCCTTTGAGTCCAAAATGTAACATGGCGTATTCGGTATCGGTATGTGGAGATAGGGTAAGGGCATTCCATGCTTTTACTGCTTTCTCCAGCGGCAATGTTGTCAAAATCCCCAACTGCCAATAATGCCCGGTAGGTGAATGAAACACCTTAAATTCACTTAGTAAGGTTGAATAATCTTCATTTAGCCATGCCTCAACTACCGCTTCGGGAGCTTTAATATATGTACCAGCGATCCGTCGTTGAAAACCCATCCTTGCCAACAGGTTGGTAGTACTTTCTTCATGGCTAACCGTGATGTGTTTTGAATACCAGATATATTTCGCCAAAAGTTGATTACTGATTTCTTCTGTCAGATAACAGATTGGCTCAATGCCTAATGGCGCTAAATCCAGCACCGGAATCGGCGATTTTTTCTTTTTCGAAAGCCAGGGAGGGGAGACTACTACGGCTGGCAGTAGATCGGCGCTGGCATGGTTTGAGGGCTGTGTCAGTTGTTGCTGGCATGATTTCAGTACGGCAACTGCGGGTGTCGAGAGCCAGGGAATGACCTGTTCTGCCAGTGCTGGTTGTGAGATAAGCATTGTCATTAGCATAATGCGCCAACTGTTCTCTTCTTTTTGCCCAAGAAGTTCCGTCAGTGCCGCCATTGCTGCATGTGGGAACGCAGCGCAGGCTTTCGTCATCCGATCGTGACAGCGTTTAGTATGCCCGGCTACACGTATAAGCAGTGTTAATGCGAACGGATGATTGATATGACGCAACACATCGGCGCAGTAGTCACTTGCGGCATAGGGAGCAAATCGGGGCAGGGCTGCAACACCTTGCTCCTGTAATACGGTGGCTGACCATATCGCACCACAATAGTAATCATCAAAAATGGCATATGGCTCGTGATATTTTTCTAATGAGGCAAGAATGTGCTCATCAGTCGCCACTATTTTTAACCACTCAAGCGAGGGTAATTTTTTTTGCCCCAGTAGACGCTGGGCAATTTCATGTGCAATTTCTGGTTTTTCGGGTAATAACAAAGCAATTAATGGTTGCCGCCATTCTGGAATATGTGGAATTGCGGCAATAAGTTTTTGTGCACATTTTTGCCAGAGAGACTCTTCCGCCAGTGATAAATGTTTACGTAGGCGTAATTCAAATCTGGAATATTGCTCCAAGTAGTCAGGTGCAATGCCAGACGGCAGAATAATAATGACATTATTCGCATAATCCCATTTAATATCAATCTGTTGAAGGTGTATTATTACATCAGTAGCATATTCCAGACCGCCTTCCTGGACGATCTGATCCATAACATCCTCACGCACTTTATATCTTGTGCATTTCATTTCAAGTGCCGTGAGTACAGCCATTACTGGTGATGGTAGCTGTGTTGTTTTCAGGCCGTCGATCTGACTGATCGCCTGGGCGACGGTGTTTTGCCATTCTAAAGAACAGGCGCTGAAGTCAAATGTGGCTGTTTTATTATCCCGTTGCGACACACTACAGGCTAAGCGACGTAATTGGGTCAATTTGTCTGCTTGCTGAACAGGAACTCCGGGAAAGCGGCGATGACTTAACGTGGTGTGTACAACTTCGGGCGGAAAAACGACAGCAATATCTTTCGCCAGCCACGGTAAAACAGCATCTGTATTTTTGTCAGGCGCACGGGTTTCTGCTACGAAAGAGGGTTGTTCCTGAATAATGGTGGATAAGTCCGCTACCTTGAGAGAGCCCGTTACCGTTTGGGAAGGTTGCAAAGAATTATCCTTCGCTTGCTCCACATACCCCTTCTTCACCTTCTCCGCAATCAGCTTAAGCTCCGCTTTTGCCGCTGCCGCAGCATCTGAAAAACTTTTTATCTGGCTTTGCCCTTTGGTGCCAACTTTTCCCCAACTGATATGCAACTCGTTTCCCTGTTGCTCAACTGCCCAGAATTTATGTGATTTTTCGTCCTGATAGATAAAGTGTCTCATTCTGCATCCCTGTAATTTTATCCAGTTGAATGCAGATGCTACCAGTATTTATGCGGGTTAGAGAAAGACAAAATCGCAAGAAAACAACTTTAGGAATTTATAAAGAAAAGGCGCTGTCGATGCAGCGCCTTAAAGGGGGATTATTTCACCTGATGGCCTGGTTTAGCACCAGCATCCGGGCTTAACAGGAAGATATCTTTCCCGCCAGGACCAGCAGCCATTACCATGCCTTCGGAGATACCAAAGCGCATTTTACGCGGTGCCAGGTTGGCCACCATAATGGTGTGACGCCCGATCAGTGCCTGCGGATCCGGGTAGGCAGAACGAATACCGGAGAAGACATTGCGTTTTTCACCGCCGAGATCCAGTGTCAGGCGCAGCAGTTTGTCAGAACCTTCAACAAACTCTGCGTTTTCGATCAGCGCCACGCGCAGGTCAACTTTTGCGAAGTCGTCAAAGGTGATGGTTTCCTGAATCGGATCATCTGCCAGTGGGCCAGGAACTGGCGCGGCAGCTGCTTTCACTTCTTCTTTAGACGCTTCCACCAGTGCTTCAACCTGCTTCATATCGATGCGGTTATACAGCGCTTTGAACGGATTCACTTTGTGGCCCAGCAGCGGTTGCTGGATACCATCCCAGGTCAGTTCTGTATTGAGGAATGCTTCTGCGCGCTCGGTCAGTTTCGGCAGTACCGGCTTCAGGTAAGTCATCAGCACGCGGAACAGGTTTATGCCCATTGAGCAAATTGCCTGCAGGTCGGCATCGCGGCCTTCCTGTTTTGCCACCACCCACGGAGCCTGCTCGTCGACATAGCGGTTAGCCAGATCAGCCAGCGCCATGATTTCGCGCACTGCTTTACCAAATTCGCGGCTTTCCCACGCTTCACCAATCACTTCAGCGGCATCAGTGAAGGTTTTGTACAACTGCGGGTCAGCCAATTCGCTTGCCAGCACGCCGTCAAAACGCTTGTTGATAAAGCCCGCATTACGAGAGGCCAGGTTAACCACTTTGTTCACGATATCGGCATTCACACGCTGAACGAAATCCTCCAGGTTGAGATCGATATCATCAATGCGCGAAGAGAGTTTCGCAGTGTAGTAGTAACGCAGGCTGTCAGCGTCAAAATGATTCAGCCAGGTGCTGGCTTTAATAAAGGTGCCGCGAGACTTGGACATCTTTGCGCCGTTCACCGTCACATAGCCATGAACAAACAGGTTGGTCGGCTTGCGGAAGTTGCTGCCTTCCAGCATGGCAGGCCAGAACAGGCTGTGGAAGTAAACAATATCTTTACCGATGAAGTGGTACAGCTCGGCGGTGGAGTCTTTCTTCCAGTATTCATCGAAGCTTACGCTGTCGCCGCGCTTGTCGCACAGATTCTTGAAAGAACCCATGTAGCCAATCGGTGCGTCCAGCCAGACGTAGAAATATTTGCCCGGCGCGTTCGGAATTTCAAAACCAAAGTATGGCGCGTCGCGGGAGATATCCCACTGTTGCAGGCCGGATTCAAACCACTCCTGCATTTTATTTGCCACCTGCTCCTGCAACGCACCGCTGCGGGTCCATGCCTGCAACATTTCGCTGAAAGAGGGCAGATCAAAGAAGAAGTGTTCAGAATCACGCATTACCGGCGTAGCGCCAGAAACCACCGATTTCGGCTCGATCAATTCAGTCGGGCTGTAGGTCGCGCCGCAGACTTCGCAGTTATCGCCGTATTGATCCGGGGATTTACATTTCGGGCAGGTGCCTTTCACAAAACGGTCCGGCAGGAACATGCCTTTTTCCGGATCGTACAGCTGAGAGATGGTGCGGTTTTTAATAAAACCGTTCTCTTTCAGGCGAGAGTAGATAAGTTCTGACAACTGGCGGTTCTCTTCGCTGTGCGTCGAGTGATAGTTGTCATAGCTGATGTTAAAGCCTGCGAAATCAGTCTGATGCTCCTGACTCATTTCGCCAATCATCTGCTCCGGGGTGATACCAAGCTGCTGAGCTTTCAGCATGATCGGTGTACCGTGGGCATCGTCGGCGCAGATGAAGTTGACCTCGTGGCCGCGCATTCGCTGGTAACGGACCCAGACATCAGCCTGGATGTGCTCCAGCATATGGCCGAGGTGGATTGAGCCGTTAGCGTACGGCAGTGCGCACGTCACCAGAATTTTCTTCGCGACTTGAGTCATAGTAGGCATTACTTCTTAATAGTGAAAAGGGGTTAGATAGTACCAAATGGGAAAATGTTAAGTAAGTACTTCTCTATATTCTTCAGGTAAACTATCAGCTGATGGTTTATCTATACAAAAAAGGAGTCGGGATGAACGAACAATCCCAGGCCAAATCACCAGAAGCCTTGCGCGCAATGGTCGCCGGGACACTGGCCAATTTTCAGCACCCAACCCTGAAGCATAACCTCACCACGCTGAAAGCGTTGCACCATGTCGCCTGGATGGACGACACGTTGCATGTGGAACTGGTTATGCCATTCGTCTGGCATAGCGCGTTTGAAGAGTTAAAAGAGCAATGTAGCGCCGAACTGCTGCGTATCACCGGGGCGAAAGCTATCGACTGGAAACTGTCGCACAATATCGCCACCTTAAAACGCGTGAAGAATCAGCCGGGTATTAATGGTGTGAAGAACATCATTGCGGTCAGCTCCGGTAAAGGCGGCGTGGGTAAATCCTCCACGGCGGTAAACCTGGCGCTGGCACTGGCGGCGGAAGGGGCGAAAGTCGGCATTCTGGACGCCGATATCTACGGCCCATCAATTCCCACCATGCTGGGCGCAGAAAATCAGCGTCCAACGTCGCCGGACGGTACCCACATGGCACCGATTATGTCTCATGGCCTGGCAACCAATTCAATTGGTTATCTGGTCACTGACGACAATGCGATGGTGTGGCGTGGACCGATGGCGAGCAAGGCGTTAATGCAGATGTTGCAGGAAACCTTGTGGCCGGATCTCGACTATCTGGTGCTTGATATGCCGCCAGGCACCGGTGACATTCAATTGACGCTGGCGCAAAACATTCCAGTAACTGGTGCAGTCGTGGTCACCACCCCGCAGGACATCGCGTTGATCGATGCGAAAAAAGGCATTGTGATGTTCGAGAAAGTCGAGGTTCCGGTGCTTGGTATTGTCGAGAACATGAGTGTGCATATTTGCAGTAACTGTGGTCACCATGAACCGATTTTCGGTACCGGTGGTGCTGAGAAACTGGCTGAAAAATACCACACACAGCTGCTGGGGCAGATGCCGTTACACATCTCCTTACGTGAGGATCTCGATAAAGGCACGCCAACGGTTATCAGCCGTCCGGAGAGCGAATTTACCGCTATCTACCGCCAGCTGGCTGACCGCGTTGCAGCTCAGCTCTACTGGCAGGGTGAAGTCATTCCAGGCGAGATTTCCTTCCGCGCGGTCTAACGCCTATTAACCATTCTGGTTATTCTTCATACACCGCAGAGATGTTACATTGATGCGGTGTATTAGTTTTTGCCGCATTAATGAACACTTATTTAATACTGCGAATATTCTGCGGACCTTCGTCCGAAACTCTACAAAGTCGATTGATCATACAGGCAATGCTTCATTATCATCCTTCGTGGCTGTGTAGTGGATGTACAGCTATAGTTTGTTATGCACTCATTCTATCCAGGCATAACCTTTACTACAGGGATAACGTTCAATGAATAAGTATTGGCTGTCAGGAATTATTTTTCTTGCCTATGGATTGGCTTCTCCCGCATTCTCTTCAGAGACTGCCACATTAGCGATTAATGGCAGGATCAGTCCCCCAACATGCAGTATGGCTATGGTTAATGGTCAACCTCAACAGCATTGTGGTCAGTTAACGTATAATGTTGACACCCGTCATCTGTTTTCTTCGCCCGTCAAAGGTGTAACGACAGAAGTGGTTGTTGCAGGTAGCGATAGCAAACGTCGAATCGTGTTAAATCGCTACGATTAATTTGGCAACCTGATTTTAATTGCATTTAGAAAGCCGAAATCATTTATATAAATGATTTCGGCTTTTTTATTGATATCAACAATACCATTTACATAAATCTACATTAATTGATAGATGCGATAAATAGTTAATACTCTTAAACATTTTTTGTATTTATATTGCAATGGTTAATTTGTTTTAAATCAATAAAACAATGTGTTTACATTGCGGCAACTTTTTTGATGTGAGAAATTTGTTTCCAAGAGATACAGACTCTTAACAACCAAAAATAAATTTTATTAAGGAACATATTATGAAACGTTCAATTATTGCTGCCGCTGTCTTTTCTTCTTTTTTTATGAGCGCTGGAGTATTTGCTGCAGACGTTGATACCGGAACATTAACTATTAAGGGGAATATTGCAGAATCTCCGTGTAAATTCGAAGCGGGTGGTGATTCAGTAAGTATTAATATGCCGACTGTACCAACCACTGTCTTTGAAGGTAAAGCTAAATATTCTACCTATGATGATGCAGTCGGTGTAACCAGCAGCATGTTAAAAATTAGCTGCCCGAAAGAAGTTGCTGGTGTAAAACTCTCGTTGATTACCAACGATAAAATAACCGGTAACGATAAGGCGATAGCCAGTAGCAACGATACCGTGGGTTACTATCTCTATTTAGGTGATAACAGCGATGTCCTGGATGTTTCTGCACCTTTTAACATTGAGAGTTATAAAACAGCGGAAGGTCAATATGCTATTCCGTTTAAAGCAAAATACCTGAAACTGACAGATAACTCAGTGCAATCAGGTGATGTGTTATCTTCTCTGGTTATGCGTGTGGCGCAGGATTAATAAATAAAATTGTAAGTTTCTCCAGGTAATAAACATGGCCGCTATCCCCATGGCGGCTTTTTAATTTAAGAGGCATTAAGATGAAAGGATTATTATCTTTACTCATTTTTTCTATGGTCCTTCCTGCACATGCCGGAATTGTTATCTACGGGACGCGCATTATTTACCCGGCAGAAAATAAAGAAGTTATGGTGCAGTTGATGAACCAGGGAAACCGTTCTTCGCTGCTGCAGGCGTGGATTGATGATGGCGATACGTCGTTACCACCAGAAAAAATTCAGGTTCCTTTCATGTTAACGCCACCAGTGGCAAAAATAGGGGCAAATTCCGGGCAGCAAGTAAAAATCAAAATTATGCCGAATAAACTGCCCACTAATAAAGAAAGCATTTTTTATCTGAATGTTCTGGATATTCCACCAAATAGTCCAGAGCAAGAAGGCAAAAATGCACTGAAGTTTGCGATGCAAAACAGAATTAAGTTGTTTTACCGGCCAGCGGGTATTGCTCCGGTAAATAAAGCGACCTTTAAAAAGTTACTGGTAAATCGCAGTGGCAATGGATTGGTGATAAAAAATGACTCAGCTAATTGGGTGACGATTTCGGATGTCAAAGCTAATAATGTTAAAGTCAATTATGAAACTATTATGATTGCCCCCTTAGAAAGTCAGAGTGTTAATGTCAAAAGTAATAATGCAAATAACTGGTATCTGACCATTATCGATGACCACGGCAACTATATTAGTGACAAAATTTAATTGCAGGAGCTGCCTATGTTGAGAATGACCCCACTTGCATCAGCAATCGTAGCGTTATTGCTCGGCATTGAAGCTTATGCAGCTGAAGAAACCTTTGATACCCATTTTATGATAGGTGGAATGAAAGACCAGCAGGTTGCAAATATTCGTCTTGATGATAATCAACCCTTACCGGGGCAGTATGACATCGATATTTATGTCAATAAGCAATGGCGCGGGAAATATGAGATTATTGTTAAAGACAACCCGCAAGAAACATGTTTATCAATAGAAGTTATCAAGCGGTTAGGCATTAATAGCGATAACTTCGCCAGCGGTAAGCAATGTTTAACATTTGAGCAACTTGTTCAGGGTGGGAGCTATCCCTGGGATATCGGGGTTTTTCGTCTCGATTTCAGTGTCCCGCAGGCCTGGGTGGAAGAACTGGAAAGTGGCTATGTTCCACCGGAAAACTGGGAGCGGGGTATTAATGCGTTTTATACCTCTTATTATGTGAGTCAGTATTACAGTGACTATAAAGCGTCGGGTAATAGTAAGAGTACATATGTACGTTTTAACAGCGGGTTAAATTTACTGGGGTGGCAACTGCATTCTGATGCCAGTTTCAGTAAAACAAATAACAATCCAGGGGTGTGGAAAAGCAATACCCTGTATCTGGAACGTGGATTTGCCCAACTTCTCGGCACGCTTCGCGTGGGTGATATGTACACATCAAGCGATATTTTTGATTCTGTTCGCTTCAGCGGTGTGCGGTTGTTTCGTGATATGCAGATGTTGCCTAACTCGAAACAAAATTTTACGCCACGGGTGCAGGGGATTGCTCAGAGTAATGCGCTGGTAACTATTGAACAGAACGGTTTTGTGGTTTATCAGAAAGAGGTTCCTCCTGGCCCGTTCGCGATTACAGATTTGCAGTTGGCCGGTGGTGGAGCAGATCTTGATGTCAGCGTGAAAGAGGCGGACGGCTCGGTAACCACCTATCTGGTGCCTTATGCAGCAGTGCCAAATATGCTGCAACCCGGCGTATCGAAATATGATTTTGCGGCGGGTCGTAGCCATATTGAAGGGGCGAGCAAACAAAGTGATTTTGTCCAGGCGGGTTATCAGTATGGTTTTAATAATTTATTGACGCTGTATGGTGGCTCGATGGTCGCGAATAATTATTACGCGTTTACTTTGGGGACTGGCTGGAATACACGCATTGGTGCCATTTCCGTCGATGCCACGAAGTCGCATAGTAAACAAGACAACGGCGATGTGTTTGACGGGCAAAGTTATCAAATTGCCTACAACAAATTTGTGAGCCAAACGTCGACGCGTTTTGGTCTGGCGGCCTGGCGTTATTCATCGCGTGATTACCGGACATTTAATGATCACGTTTGGGCAAACAATAAAGATAATTATCGCCGTGATGAAAACGATGTCTATGACATTGCCGATTATTACCAGAACGATTTTGGCCGTAAAAATAGCTTCTCTGCCAATATGAGCCAGTCATTGCCAGAAGGCTGGGGGTCTGTGTCCTTAAGTACGTTATGGCGAGATTACTGGGGGCGTAGCGGCAGCAGTAAGGATTATCAGTTGAGTTATTCCAATAACTGGCGGCGGATAAGCTATATCCTCGCGGCAAGCCAGGCGTATGACGAGAATCATCATGAAGAGAAACGTTTTAATATTTTTATATCGATTCCCTTTGATTGGGGTGATGACGTTACGACGCCTCGTCGGCAAATATATATGTCTAACTCAACGACGTTTGATGATCAGGGGTTTGCCTCAAATAATACGGGATTATCAGGAACCGTTGGAAGCCGGGATCAGTTTAACTATGGGGTCAACCTGAGTTATCAGAATCAGGGAAATGAAACGACAGCTGGGGCGAATTTGACCTGGAACGCGCCGGTTGCGACAGTGAATGGCAGTTATAGTCAGTCGAGTACTTATCGACAGGCTGGAGCCAGTGTTTCAGGGGGCATTGTCGCCTGGTCGGGGGGCGTTAATCTGGCGAACCGTCTTTCCGAAACGTTTGCTGTGATGAATGCGCCAGGAATTAAAGATGCTTATGTCAATGGGCAAAAATATCGCACAACAAACCGTAATGGAGTGGTGGTATACGACGGAATGACACCTTATCGGGAAAATCACCTGATGCTGGATGTGTCGCAAAGCGATAGCGAAGCAGAATTACGTGGCAACCGGAAAATTGCCGCCCCTTATCGCGGCGCGGTTGTACTGGTTAATTTTGATACCGATCAGCGCAAGCCCTGGTTTATTAAAGCGTTAAGAGCGGATGGTCAACCATTAATGTTTGGTTATGAAGTCAATGATATCCATGGTCATAATATTGGCGTTGTCGGCCAGGGAAGCCAGTTATTTATTCGCACCAATGAAGTACCGCCATCGGTTAATGTGGCAATTGATAAGCAACAAGGACTTTCATGCACAATCACCTTCGGTAAAGAGATTGATGAAAGTAGAAATTATATTTGCCAGTAATAGTCAGGTGGTTCTATGGAAATTCGCATAATGCTATTTATATTAATGATGATGGTTATGCCTGTGAGCTATGCGGCATGTTATAGTGAGTTATCTGTTCAGCACAACTTGGTTGTTCAGGGGGATTTTGCACTTACTCAAACACAAATGGCGACATATGAGCATAATTTTAATGATTCGTCATGCGTAAGTACAAATACTATCACCCCTATGAGCCCGTCGGATATTATTGTTGGACTTTATAACGATACCATAAAATTAAATTTACATTTTGAATGGACCAATAAAAACAACATCACGTTGTCAAATAATCAGACCAGTTTCACCAGTGGTTATTCAGTTACGGTGACACCTGCGGCCAGTAATGCAAAAGTGAATGTTTCTGCGGGGGGCGGCGGTTCAGTGATGATTAATGGTGTTGCGACATTATCCAGTGCTTCATCATCGACACGCGGGAGTGCCGCAGTACAATTTCTACTGTGTTTATTAGGTGGCAAGTCATGGGATGCATGTGTAAATAGCTACAGAAATGCATTGGCACAAAATGCAGGTGTCTATTCCTTTAATCTGACATTGTCATACAACCCGATAACCACAACCTGCAAACCGGACGATTTATTAATTACTTTAGACAGTATTCCCGTTTCACAATTACCAGCCACAGGTAACAAAGCAACAATAAATAGTAAACAAGGGGATATTATTCTGCGTTGTAAAAATTTATTAGGTCAACAAAATCAAACATCACGGAAAATGCAGGTGTATTTATCAAGTTCTGACTTGTTAACCAACAGCAACACAATACTGAAAGGTGCGGAAGATAATGGCGTAGGATTTATTCTTGAAAGTAATGGTTCGTCAGTCACACTTTTAAATATCACTAACAGCAGTAAAGGATACACAAATTTAAAAGAAATTGCGGCAAAGTCAAAACTTACAGATACAACGGTTTCAATTCCGATAACTGCCAGTTACTACGTCTACGATACAAACAAAGTTAAATCTGGCGCACTGGAGGCAACCGCATTAATCAACGTGAAATACGACTAATAACAAGCAAGACGAGCAAGTGGCTAATAATAAAAAATAACAAGGTGTCTGCATTTCCCCCTCATGATGAGGGGGCTTTTTTTAGCGATGATAAAAAATCTCACCGTCGTAGGCTTTAATGATTTTACCGTCGGTGTCGCTGATCAACACGTACGCGCCACCCATATAGGTCCAGTGCGTCCCGGCATCAGGCGCGGGCAGGTTACGTAACTGCCACTGCTTAATGTTGTACTCATCGGTGCGGTACATCTCTGGGACGGTATCGCCTGGTTTGAAATGCTTAAAGTCAGCAATGAAACTGCTTAACTCATACTTAGAAATTCCCGAGGTATTGGTCGAACCCGCGGTGGCTGGTGCGGCCCAGGCGGCACTGGTAACCAGCAAAAGCGCACCCAGCAACATCTTATTTTTAATGGTCATAAACTCTCCACTTTGGGGATCTGTAATATCAGTCGCATATCTTTCCTGCCATACAATATAACTGACAAGCGATATTTTGTTAGTGATCCCATGATTTCGTAAAAAGTGTAAATGAAAGGATGCCCTAAAAGCATCCTTAGCGAGCAGAGAGTCAGCGGAAATAGCTGATTTAAGAATCATCCTGGGCTGAAGATAACATGCAAGCCTAAAGGATTGAGTTATCGCATTATGCCCATGAAGCCATGTACGCCCATATACACACCGACTAAGCCAATCAACAGACTGGAAAAATAGGGGGCGCGTTTAGCGAGAGTGTTAAATCCGCTCCAGCGTTTTGCGACCTGCTGAACGCTGATTGCTGCGCCAACGCCTACGGTGATAAGCGTTAACGCCAGGCCAATGCTGAAACTGACGACCAGTGTTGCGCCCAGTGTCAGGGCTTTCAACTGAATGCATATCAACAGCACGGTAATTGCTGCCGGGCAGGGGATAAGGCCACCGGTTAAGCCAAATAACAAAATTTGCCAGTTGGTGACCTCTCTACCATCAAAGCGTCGTTTAATGTCATTGGCATGGGCTCGTGCATGGGCATCCTGATACTCACCATGTTCGTGATGGTGATGATGTCCATGGTCGTGGTGATCTTCGTGATCGTGGTGATGATGTTCATGATCATACTCGTGCATATTCTCCAGCCAGTTGCGTTCGCCGCGCCAGGTACGCCAGAACATCCAGAACGCGGTGCCAATAATGATCACTGCGGAAATCAGCTGGAGCCACGGTTCTGCTGATTGAGCAGTAAAGCGCTTGCTGATCACCATCCCGCCAAAGGCAATTAACCAGACCACTGCGGTATGCGAAATAGTTGCTGCCAGTCCGAGCATCACCGCTTGTTTAATGGTGCCTTTGATGGCGATGATAAACGCCGCCATCATCGTTTTTGAGTGCCCTGGTTCCAGGCCATGAAGCGCACCAAGTAAGATGGCGCTGGGGATGAAGAACCAGGCGTTTCCTTGCTGAAGAAGAGTTGTAAATTCGGTCATGATAATAATTCTTAGTATTAATTCGGCAATCTGATTCTACTCCCCCCCAGTACCTGATACTACCCCCCAGTAGATTAATAGTGCTATGATTTTTCATATTCTTGTTAACCAGGTGTTGCCATGTCTCATACAATCCGTGATAAACAGAAACTGAAAGCGCGTGCCAGTAAGATTCAGGGCCAGGTCGTGGCGCTCAAGAAAATGCTCGACGAGCCGCACGAATGCGCTGCAGTTTTACAACAGATTGCTGCTATCCGTGGCGCGGTAAACGGTCTGATGCGGGAAGTGATTAAAGGTCATCTGACGGAACACATCGTTCACCAGGGGGATGAGCTAAAACGTGAAGAAGATCTGGATGTCGTTCTGAAGGTGCTGGATTCATATATCAAATAATTTATTAACGCGATTGTAAAACTGCCGTTTTTCCTCGTTTACAACGCGTGCGCTGGACATTACCATCCTCCTCTGCGATTTATCATCGCAACCAAACGACTCGGGGTGCCCTTCTGCGTGAAGGCTGAGAAATACCCGTATCACCTGATCTGGATAATGCCAGCGTAGGGAAGTCACGGACCACCAGGTCATTGCTTCTTCACGTTATGGCAGGAGCAAACTATGCAAGTCGACCTGCTGAGTTCAGCGCAATCTGCGCACGCGTTACACCTTTTTCACCAACATTCCCCTCTTGTGCACTGCATGACCAACGATGTGGTGCAAACCTTTACTGCCAATACCTTGCTGGCGCTCGGTGCATCGCCAGCGATGGTTATCGAAACCGAAGAGGCCAGTCAGTTTGCGGCTATTGCCAGTGCGTTGCTGATTAACGTTGGCACGCTGACGCAGCTACGCGCACAGTCGATGTGTGCCGCCGTTGAGCAAGCAAAAAGCTCTCAAACACCCTGGACGCTTGATCCAGTAGCGGTTGGTGCACTCGATTATCGCCGCCGTTTTTGTCTGGAACTTCTGTCTCATAAGCCAACCGCCATACGTGGTAATGCTTCGGAAATCATGGCATTAGCTGGCATTGCTAATGGTGGACGGGGAGTGGATACCACTGACGCCGCAGCTAACGCGATACCCGCTGCACAAACACTGGCACGGGAAACTGGCGCAATCGTCGTGGTCACTGGCGAGATGGATTATGTTACCGATGGACATCGTATCATTGGTATTCACGGTGGCGATCCGTTAATGACCAAAGTGGTAGGAACTGGCTGTGCATTATCGGCGGTTGTCGCTGCCTGCTGTGCGTTACCAGGCGATATGCTGGAAAATGTCGCATCTGCCTGTCACTGGATGAAACAAGCCGGAGAGCGCGCAGTCGCCAGAAGCGAGGGGCCAGGCAGTTTTGTTCCACATTTCCTTGATGCGCTCTGGCAATTGACGCAGGAGGTGCAGGCATGAAACGAATTAACGCTCTGACGATTGCCGGTACTGATCCGAGTGGTGGTGCGGGGATTCAGGCCGATCTTAAAACCTTCTCGGCACTTGGCGCTTATGGTTGCTCAGTTATTACTGCACTGGTGGCGCAAAATACCCGTGGCGTACAGTCGGTGTATCGCATTGAGCCTGATTTTGTCGCCGCCCAGCTCGATTCGGTGTTCAGCGATGTGCGAATCGACACCACTAAAATCGGTATGTTGGCGGAAACCGATATTGTTGAAGCGGTGGCAGAACGGTTGCAACGTTATCAGATCCAAAACGTGGTACTCGACACCGTTATGCTGGCAAAAAGCGGCGACCCGCTGCTTTCACCTTCGGCGGTTGCTACGCTGCGCAGTCGATTATTGCCACAGGTTTCATTAATAACGCCAAACTTGCCCGAAGCTGCCGCCTTGCTCGACGCGCCACACGCGCGCACCGAACAGGAAATGCTGGAACAAGGGCGATCGCTGTTGGCGATGGGCTGTGGCGCAGTGCTAATGAAAGGTGGTCATCTGGATGATGAGCAAAGCCCGGACTGGCTGTTTACCCGCGAGGGTGAACAACGGTTTACCGCACCGCGCATTATGACCAAAAACACCCACGGCACTGGTTGTACGATCTCTGCGGCGTTGGCTGCACTACGCCCGCGCCATACAAACTGGGCTGACACCGTACAGGAGGCAAAAAGCTGGCTTTCATCAGCATTAGCCCAGGCCGACACGCTGGAAGTTGGTCACGGTATTGGTCCGGTTCACCACTTCCACGCCTGGTGGTGAGCACCGTACTATAGCTGCTTTGGTTATTGTCAGCCTTTGGCACTGACATTCAGGGATGAAACCAATGCAGCTAAGAATTACCAGTCGAAAAAAACTCACCTCTCTATTATGCGCTCTTGGGCTAATTTCCATCGTTGCAATTTATCCGCGTCAGACGGTGAATTTTTTCTATTCGACAGCAGTTCAGATTACAGACTACATCCATTTCTACGGTTATCGCCCGGTTAAATCTTTCGCTATTCGCATTCCTGCCAGTTACACCATTCACGGAATAGATGTTTCTCGCTGGCAGGAGCGGATCGACTGGCAGCGGGTGGCAAAAATGCGCGACAACGGTATCCGCTTACAGTTTGCTTTTATTAAGGCGACGGAAGGCGAAAAGCTGGTGGACCCGTATTTTTCGCGTAACTGGCAACTAAGCCGCGAAAATGGCCTGCTGCGCGGGGCGTATCATTATTTCTCCCCGTCGGTAGCAGCGCCGGTTCAGGCACGATTATTTCTGCAAACGGTGGATTTCTCACAAGGCGATTTCCCTGCGGTACTGGACGTAGAAGAACGGGGAAAATTATCGGCAAAAGAATTACGCAAACGAGTAAGTCAGTGGCTAAAAATGGTCGAAAAAAGTACGGGAAAAAAGCCGATTATTTACTCAGGAGCCGTTTTTTATCACACGAATCTGGCGGGCTATTTCAATGAATATCCGTGGTGGGTGGCTCACTATTATCAACGTCGTCCGGACAATGACGGCATGGCCTGGCGCTTCTGGCAGCATTCCGACCGTGGACAGGTAGATGGCATCAATGGTCCGGTGGATTTTAATGTATTTAATGGCACGGTGGAGGAGTTGCAGGCATTCGTTGATGGGATTAAAGAAACGCCTTAAATAAGAAGCAGTGATATACTCCCACCAGACTCCCCGGCAGGAAAAAGACAAATGGAACAAGCGCATACCCAGCTGATTGCCCAACTGAACGAGCGTATTTTAGCGGCGGATAACACGCCGCTTTATATTAAGTTTGCCGAAACGGTAAAAAATGCCGTGCGCAGCGGGGTGCTGGAGCATGGCAATATTTTGCCCGGTGAGCGTGATTTAAGTCAGTTAACCGGCGTTTCGCGCATTACGGTGCGCAAGGCGATGCAGGCGCTGGAAGAAGAGGGTGTGGTGACGCGTTCGCGCGGTTACGGCACGCAGATCAACAACATCTTCGAATACTCGTTGAAAGAAGCGCGAGGTTTTTCTCAGCAGGTGGTATTGCGCGGGAAAAAGCCCGATACGCTATGGGTTAACAAGCGTGTCGTGAAATGTCCCGAAGAAGTCGCGCAGCAGCTGGCGGTCGAAGCAGGAAGTGATGTCTTTTTGCTTAAGCGTATTCGCTATGTCGATGAAGAAGCGGTATCGATTGAGGAATCGTGGGTTCCGGCGCATTTAATTCATGATGTTGATGCCATCGGGATTTCACTTTATGACTATTTCCGCAGCCAGCACATTTACCCACAACGTACGCGTTCCCGCGTTAGCGCCCGGATGCCGGATGCCGAGTTTCAGTCACATATTCAGTTAGATAGCAAAATACCGGTGCTGGTGATCAAGCAAGTGGCGCTTGACCAACAGCAACGGCCTATTGAGTACAGCATTAGCCACTGTCGCAGCGATCTATACGTTTTTGTGTGCGAGGAGTAGTTCCTCGCGCGTTGGCGCACAATCACCGCCCCGATGCCCGACAACCCACGACGCCACTGCATTGCCCAGTAATACGGCATCCGCCAGTGGCAGACCAGAGGCCAGCCCGGCAAGTACGCCACCTGCATGACTGTCGCCCGCCCCAATGGTGTCTACAACTTGCGTTGGAAATGCCGGAATGCAGCCAGAAGCGTCGTTGCTGAAATACCATGCGCCTTCTTTATCGAGACGAACGATCAACGGCGCGGCAAATTTCTCCTGCCATTGCTCGCCAAGTGTTGTTATCTCTGCGGATAAAGCAAAACGTTCGGCGGCAATCTCAGCCTCTTGACGATTGAGCGACACTAAAGGTCGACAGGCCATGATCCGCGCCAGTAATGCATCCGGGATATCGCCAATACGTGGGCCAAAATCGATAAACGGCGTCACGTCTTGCAGCTCTTCCAGCCATTCCACTAACAATTCGCCGCAGGGCGAGGCCAGTTGATAACCGGAAAAATAGAGCAGGCTGCCAGGCGCAACGGTTAATCGCGCCAGCCACTGGCGATTCCACTGATTTTCCACACCGCTGAATGACATAAAAGTGCGTTCGCCATCCGGCTCAACCAGCGCCAGACACCAGCCGTTATCACCTTCGGCGTTATCGATCAGGCTGATTAAGCCCTCTTTTGCCATCCGGTTGCGAATAATCTCCGCCCACACGCCCTGACCGAGCGGCAAGGCATTACCCGCTTCGATGCCGAGGCGCTTTAACGCCACGGCAATATTCAGTGCGCAGCCGCCAACGTTAACGCTCTGCTGTTTCAGTTCGATATCGCACCCACGCCAGGGGAGGGCATAAGCGTCGGCGATCACGTCAATGACCGCCGCGCCGACGACCATCACCGGCTGACGCGTGGTTAATTCAGGCAGCAGCGTGTGTAATCGAGCGCCGCTCATACCACCTCCCGTTGTTGACGATATTTCGCCAACGCTGTGGCATAGCGGTTGAAATCAAGCTGATTTACCGCATCCAGTTCCGCCTTTAACGCAGGATCGATAGCGTTAACGCCATGCAACGCGCCGCAAATTGCCGTCGCCATAGCACCGATGGTGTCTGTGTCGCCGCCAAGGTTAGCGCACAGGACGGTGCAGCGATTCGGGTCGGTTTGTGCCAGTTCAACCAGCGCAATGGCGCACGGAACGGACTCAATAGTGCTGGTACCTGCGCCAACGACCTGGTAAAGCTGTTCGCTGGCGGATTCGGTGCCGTCGGCATTGCGCACAATTTTCAGCGCAATCTCCAGCCGCGCCGCCAGTGAGGCGCTGAACGTGGTGGTGCGTTTTTGCTGGGCATGTCGCGCAATTGAAGGCAGTGAATCAACAATCGCTGACCAGCTTTCTCCGTCAATGGCACGAGAAATCGCCCATGCGATGACTACCGCGCCTGCAACCGCCAGATCGGATTTATGGGTCGGGCTGGACGCCAGCGCTACATCATCAATAAAGGAATCAACATCACGCGCCGGAAGCAAACAACCTAATGGCGAGACGCGCATCGCTGCGCCGTTGGTCACGCCGTTGTTTTCCAGTTCAGCAACGGGTTTACCGTCGCGAATGGCGTTAAGCGCAATCTTCGAGGTCGGACCTAGTACGTTTTTGTTAAAGGCGTCGAAACGCAGCGCCCAGTCGAGAATATTACGCCCAATCAGATCCGGATCGATCTTGCCTTCACGTTCCAGTAACGCATCCGCCAGACACAGCGCCATCGAGGTATCGTCGGTGAATTCGGCGCGGTTAAAATAACAGGCCGCGTTATTCTCCTTTGGTCCAGGAAGAAAACGGTCAATCCAGCCAAAGTGTGCTTTAACGCGGCTGCGTGGCCAAAGCTCGGAGGGCATCCCCATCGCATCCCCTAACGCCTGCCCATAAAGAGCACCGAGAATACGTTCTGTTTTCATTTAACTTCCCCTTGTGTCAACGCAATATCGCGATCATCGACCTTGATAGCCGTAATTTCGTTGTCGGATTCGCGGAAAAAAATCATGAACAGCACGGCGATAATGGCAATCATCACCGCGCCAAAAGTCCACATCCCGGACCAGTTGAAAGTCAGTCCGTTTACCGGTTCCTGATAAGCGAACATCTTTTCCATCATCACACCGCCAAGACGATAGCCGAGCAAACTGCCGAAGCCCTGGCAGCAGAGCGTGATCAGCCCCTGCGCGGCGGTACGCATATGCACGGGGGCTTTTTTATCGACATAGATGTAAGCGGTAACGTAGTAAAAATCGTAACTTACGCCGTGAAGCAAAATACCGAGGAACAGTAACGCGTAGGTGAAATATTCATCCGCACTACCGTAAATAAAGAAGCCATAGCGGATCGCAGCGGTGACCAGACCAAGCAATAATACCTTTTTGATACCAAAGCGTTTAGTGAAAAACGGTAATGCCAGCATAAAGAATATTTCAGAGAACTGGCCGAGCGTCATCCAGCCGGTGGCATTTTTCATGCCGACTTCGGTCAGATAACCGTTGGCAAAGATGTAATAGAACGCCAGTGGCATCGCAAACAGGAATGAACAGAAGAAAAAGACGAGGAAGTTTTTATCGCGCAGCAGGATCAGCGCATCCAGGCCGAGCATGACTTTAATATCCATTTTGCCGGTGCTTTTTGGTGGCGTGTCGGGCAGGAAAAACGCAAACACACCGAGCAGAGCAGAACTTCCGGCGGTAATCAGCAGCGGGATGTTAGTCGGTGAGATATCGGCATACCCCAGTATTTGCGGCAAGAAACCACATGCCAGACCGGAGGCAATCCAGCCGATAGTGCCCATCACACGAATGCGCGGGAAATCACGCTCCACATCCGGCACGTTGGCAAAAGCGATGCTGTTAGTCAGCGCAATGGTCGGCATATAGGTTAGAGAGTAAGCCAGCAGTAACGGAAAGAACCCGGCAAAAGTGGTCTGTTGCGCAGCGAAATACATCAGCAGCGCGCCTGCGAACATCAATACCGCCAGCACTTTTTGCGCCGAGAAAAAGCGGTCAGTGATGGAGCCAACCAGAATTGGCGACAGGATCGCCGCAATGGCGGTACAGGCATACGACCAGCCAATTTCTCCGGCACTAAAACCGCTTTTACTTAACCACAACCACAATGGCACAAACCACGCGCCCCAGATAAACCATTCAACAAACATCATGAACGACAGCTTTGCTGTTGTTTTCATCTTTTAATTCCTTCATGACAGGTAATGTAAGGTACGCGATGACAATACCACTTAATAATACCTTTTAAATACCTTTGCGGTGAAAACTTGACCGCGCTAACATTTTTTCTGATGAATCGAGCCAACAGAAAACGCTGAAAAAACATCCAAAAGATGGAAAAACTCGCCCGTAACGACCAGGATTATGATTGCCCGCAAAAGGCGGGCCAGGACAATCCATAGCCGATATCCAATCGGAATTTACGGGAGCATAGTAATGACAGATATTGCGCAGTTGCTTGGCAAAGACGCCGACAACCTTTTACAGCACCGTTGTATGACAATTCCTTCTGACCAGCTTTATCTCCCCGGACATGACTACGTAGACCGCGTAATGATTGACAATAATCGCCCGCCAGCGGTGTTACGTAATATGCAGACGTTGTACAACACCGGGCGTCTGGCTGGCACAGGATATCTTTCTATTCTGCCGGTTGACCAGGGCGTTGAGCACTCTGCCGGAGCTTCATTTGCTGCTAACCCGCTCTACTTTGACCCGAAAAACATTGTTGAACTGGCGATCGAAGCGGGCTGTAACTGTGTGGCGTCAACTTACGGCGTGCTGGCGTCGGTATCGCGGCGTTATGCGCATCGCATTCCATTCCTCGTCAAACTTAATCACAACGAGACGCTAAGTTACCCGAATACCTACGATCAAACGCTGTATGCCAGCGTGGAGCAGGCGTTCAACATGGGCGCGGTTGCGGTTGGTGCGACTATCTATTTTGGCTCGGAAGAGTCACGTCGCCAGATTGAAGAAATTTCTGCGGCTTTTGAACGTGCGCACGAGCTGGGTATGGTGACAGTGCTGTGGGCCTATTTGCGTAACTCCGCCTTTAAGAAAGATGGCGTTGATTACCATGTTTCCGCCGACCTGACCGGTCAGGCAAACCATCTGGCGGCAACCATCGGTGCAGATATCGTCAAACAAAAAATGGCGGAAAATAACGGCGGCTATAAAGCAATTAATTACGGTTATACCGACGATCGCGTGTACAGCAAGTTAACCAGCGAAAACCCGATTGATCTGGTGCGTTATCAGTTAGCTAACTGCTATATGGGCCGGGCTGGGTTGATAAACTCCGGCGGTGCTGCAGGCGGTGAAACTGACCTCAGTGATGCAGTGCGTACTGCGGTTATCAACAAACGCGCTGGCGGAATGGGGCTGATTCTTGGACGTAAGGCGTTCAAGAAATCGATGGCTGACGGCGTGAAACTGATTAACGCCGTGCAGGACGTTTATCTCGATAGCAAAATTACTATTGCCTGATACGCCTCATACGAACAGCACCACCCCGTAGGACGGATAAGGCGTTTACACTGCATCCGGCAACCTATGCCTGATGCGACGCGGAAGCGTCTTATCATGCCTACATAGCACTGCCACGTATGTTTACACCGCATCCGGCATAAAAACACGCGCACTTTGCTACGGCTTCCCTATCGGGAGGCCGTTTTTTTTTGCCTTTTACTCCTCGAACAATTTTCACATTGTCGTTTTTGTGATCGTTATATCGACATTTAAAAACAAATCATTTCATTATATTTTGAAATCGAAAACAAACGACAGGATATGAAAATGTACGTGGTATCGACAAAGCAGATGCTGAACAACGCACAGCGCGGCGGTTATGCGGTTCCGGCATTCAATATTCACAATCTCGAAACGATGCAAGTGGTGGTGGAAACCGCTGCCAACCTGCATGCACCGGTCATCATCGCCGGAACGCCTGGCACATTTACTCATGCTGGTACAGAAAATCTGTTGGCGCTGGTCAGCGCGATGGCGAAGCAATATCACCATCCACTGGCAATTCATCTCGACCATCACACGAAATTTGACGATATCGCTCAGAAGGTTCGTTCTGGCGTGCGCTCAGTCATGATTGACGCCTCGCATTTGCCTTTTGCGCAAAATATTTCACGGGTCAAAGAGGTGGTGGATTTTTGCCATCGCTTTGATGTCAGCGTCGAAGCGGAGCTGGGGCAACTTGGCGGCCAGGAAGATGATGTGCAAGTCAATGAAGCCGATGCTTTTTATACCAACCCCGCTCAGGCGCGTGAATTTGCCGAGGCAACCGGAATTGATTCCCTGGCGGTCGCCATCGGCACGGCTCATGGGATGTATGCCAGCGCACCGGCGCTTGATTTTTCTCGACTGGAGAACATTCGCCAGTGGGTGAACTTACCGCTGGTGCTGCATGGCGCGTCAGGGTTATCGACTAAGGATATTCAGCAAACCATCAAACTGGGAATATGCAAAATCAACGTTGCAACGGAGCTGAAAAATGCCTTCTCGCAGGCGTTAAAAAATTACCTGACCGAGCACCCTGAAGCGACCGATCCCCGGGATTATTTGCAGTCGGCTAAATCCGCAATGCGCGATGTGGTGAGCAAAGTGATTGCCGATTGTGGCTGCGAGGGCAGGGCATAACGCACCTGCCATTTAATAAGGAAAAAACATGAAAACGTTAATTGCCCGGCATAAAGCTGGTGAACATATCGGCATATGTTCAGTCTGTTCTGCCCATCCGTTGGTTATCGAAGCGGCGCTGGCATTTGATCGCAACAGCACGCGCAAAGTGCTGATTGAAGCAACGTCAAACCAGGTCAATCAATTTGGCGGTTATACCGGAATGACACCGGCAGACTTTCGCGAATTTGTTTTTACGATTGCCGATAAAGTTGGGTTTGCACGCGAACGCATTATTCTCGGCGGCGATCATCTGGGGCCAAACTGCTGGCAGCAAGAAAATGCGGATGCGGCGATGGAAAAATCCGTCGAGCTGGTAAAAGCATATGTTCGTGCTGGCTTCAGTAAAATTCATCTTGATGCGTCAATGTCCTGCGCGGGGGATCCCATACCGTTAGCACCAGAAACGGTTGCGGAACGAGCTGCTGTGCTTTGCTTTGCTGCGGAAAGTGTGGCGACAGATTGCCAGCGTGAGCAACTGAGCTATGTCATTGGCACCGAAGTTCCGGTTCCGGGCGGTGAGGCCAGCGCCATTCAGTCAGTACACATCACCCATGTTGAAGATGCCGCCAATACTTTACGTACGCATCAAAAGGCCTTTATTGCCCGTGGGCTGACAGAGGCGTTAACACGCGTGATTGCCATCGTGGTGCAGCCGGGTGTGGAATTTGATCACAGCAATATTATCCATTATCAGCCGCAGGAAGCGCAGGCGCTGGCGCAATGGATAGAAAACACCCGAATGGTTTATGAAGCACATTCTACCGATTACCAGACCCGGACGGCTTATTGGGAATTAGTCCGCGATCACTTTGCAATATTGAAAGTCGGTCCCGCATTAACCTTTGCTTTACGCGAGGCGATATTTGCACTGGCACAAATTGAGCAGGAACTTATCGCCCCCGAAAATCGCAGCGGTTGCCTGGCGGTAATTGAAGAAGTGATGCTCGACGAACCGCAATACTGGAAAAAATATTATCGTACGGGTTTTAACGATTCATTACTGGATATTCGTTACAGCCTGTCGGATCGTATTCGTTATTACTGGCCGCATAGTCGGATTAAAAATAGCGTCGAAACGATGATGGTGAATCTTGAAGGCGTGGACACCCCACTGGGCATGATTAGTCAGTATCTTCCCAAACAATTTGAACGCATTCAGTCCGGGGAATTATCAGCAATACCGCATCAGCTGATTATGGATAAAATTTATGATGTTTTGCGCGCCTATCGCTACGGCTGTGCGGAATAAGGACGGTATATGACTAACCTGTTTGTTCGTAGCGGAATTTCTTTTGTCGATCGTAGCGAAGTTTTAACCCATATCGGTAATGAGATGCTCGCCAAAGGTGTGGTTCATGATACCTGGCCACAGGCATTAATTGCCAGAGAAGCAGAATTCCCTACCGGGATAATGCTTGAGCAGCACGCCATTGCAATACCGCATTGTGAGGCGATTCATGCTAAGTCGTCAGCCATTTATCTGTTAAGGCCAACAAATAAAGTTCATTTTCAGCAAGCGGATGATGATAACGACGTGGAGGTATCGTTGGTTATTGCGTTGATTGTGGAAAATCCGCAGCAGCAATTGAAACTTTTACGCTGTTTATTTGGCAAGTTACAACAGCCCGATATCGTCGAGACACTAATCACTCTTCCTGAAACCCAGTTAAAGGAATACTTCACAAAGTATGTTTTAGATTCAGACGAATAAATCCCTCTGTAACAATAAAAAGGACTATTTATGAAACGCAAGATTATTGTCGCTTGCGGAGGCGCGGTTGCGACCTCTACGATGGCGGCGGAAGAAATTAAAGAGTTGTGTCAGAATCATAATATTCCTGTTGAATTAATCCAGTGTCGGGTTAATGAAATAGAAACCTATATGGATGGTGTGCATTTGATATGCACCACTGCCAAAGTGGATCGTAGTTTTGGCGATATTCCGTTAGTTCACGGCATGCCTTTTATTTCTGGTGTCGGTATCGAAGCATTACAAAATAAAATTCTGACTATCTTACAGGGGTGACCTATGTTTTCAGAAGTCATGCGTTATATTCTCGACCTCGGCCCTACGGTGATGCTTCCGATTGTCATCATTATTTTTTCTAAAATATTAGGCATGAAGGCAGGCGATTGCTTTAAAGCGGGTCTGCATATCGGGATTGGCTTTGTTGGCATTGGCCTTGTGATTGGCTTAATGCTGGATTCCATTGGTCCGGCGGCGAAAGCGATGGCGGAAAATTTCGACCTGAATCTGCATGTGGTCGATGTCGGCTGGCCGGGCTCTTCACCAATGACCTGGGCGTCGCAAATTGCGCTGGTGGCGATTCCGATTGCGATATTGGTTAACGTGGCGATGTTACTGACCCGTATGACGCGGGTGGTAAATGTTGATATCTGGAATATCTGGCATATGACCTTCACCGGCGCGTTGCTGCACCTGGCAACCGGTTCATGGATGATAGGGATGGCAGGTGTGGTAATTCACGCGGCGTTTGTTTATAAGCTCGGCGACTGGTTTGCCCGCGATACCCGAAATTTCTTTGAGCTGGAAGGTATTGCTATTCCGCACGGTACGTCGGCGTATATGGGGCCGATTGCGGTGCTGGTCGATGCTATCATCGAGAAAATCCCAGGCGTTAACCGAATTAAATTTAGCGCCGACGATATTCAGCGCAAATTTGGTCCATTTGGCGAGCCTGTCACCGTGGGTTTTGTGATGGGGCTGATTATCGGCATCCTCGCGGGTTACGATGTCAAAGGTGTATTGCAGCTGGCGGTAAAAACGGCGGCAGTGATGCTGCTAATGCCACGGGTGATTAAACCCATCATGGATGGTTTAACGCCCATCGCTAAGCAGGCCCGTAGTCGTTTACAGGCGAAGTTCGGCGGTCAGGAGTTCCTGATTGGCCTGGATCCCGCATTACTGCTGGGGCATACGGCGGTGGTATCGGCAAGCCTGATTTTTATCCCGCTCACCATTTTAATTGCTGTTTGTGTTCCGGGTAATCAGGTGCTGCCGTTTGGCGATCTTGCCACCATCGGCTTCTTTGTGGCGATGGCAGTCGCCGTGCATCGTGGAAATCTGTTCCGCACCTTAATCTCGGGTGTCATCATCATGAGCATCACTCTGTGGATCGCGACGCAAACTATTGGTTTGCACACCCAACTGGCGGCTAATGCTGGGGCGTTAAAAGCCGGGGGTATGGTGGCTTCAATGGATCAGGGCGGTTCTCCCATTACCTGGTTACTGATTCAGGTTTTCTCCCCGCAAAATATTCCCGGATTCATTATTATCGGCGCAATTTATCTTACCGGTATTTTCATGACCTGGCGTAGAGCGCGTGGCTTTATTAAACAAGAGAAAGTCGTTCTCGCAGAATAATTTTTACCTGAGGGGGAGGTTATCCCCCTTAACAATCAGGAGTTTTTATGAAATCAGTGGTGAATGATACTGATGGTATCGTGCGCGTTGCAGAAAGCGTCATTCCTGAAATTAAACATCAGGATGAGGTGCGGGTAAAAATTGCCAGCTCGGGCTTATGTGGTTCCGATTTACCCAGGATATTTAAAAATGGTGCACATTATTATCCAATAACGTTAGGCCATGAATTTAGCGGCTATATTGATGCGGTGGGATCCGGTGTTGATGATTTACATCCTGGCGATGCGGTTGCCTGTGTGCCGTTATTACCCTGTTTTACTTGTCCAGAGTGTTTGAAAGGGTTTTATTCCCAGTGCGCAAAATATGATTTTATTGGCTCACGGCGTGATGGTGGATTTGCCGAATATATTGTCGTTAAGCGGAAAAATGTCTTTGCTCTACCTACTGATATGCCTATTGAGGATGGGGCTTTTATTGAACCGATTACCGTTGGCCTGCATGCTTTTCATTTAGCGCAAGGTTGTGAGAATAAAAACGTTATTATTATTGGTGCCGGAACCATTGGCCTGCTGGCCATTCAGTGCGCTGTCGCGCTGGGAGCAAAGAGTGTGACGGCGATCGACATTAGTTCAGAAAAACTGGCACTGGCAAAATCTTTCGGTGCGATGCAAACATTTAACAGTAGCGAAATGAGCGCGCCGCAAATGCAGAGCGTTTTACGCGAACTGCGCTTTAATCAGCTTATCCTCGAGACGGCTGGCGTACCGCAAACTGTCGAACTGGCGGTAGAGATTGCCGGTCCTCATGCCCAACTGGCGCTGGTGGGCACGTTGCATCAGGATCTGCATTTAACATCGGCAACGTTTGGCAAAATATTGCGTAAAGAGCTGACGGTTATCGGCAGTTGGATGAACTACTCCAGCCCTTGGCCGGGGCAGGAGTGGGAAACGGCGAGCCGGTTGCTGACAGAACGTAAGTTAAGCCTGGAGCCATTAATCGCTCACCGTGGAAGCTTTGAAAGCTTCGCCCAGGCGGTGCGTGACATCGCTCGTAATGCTATGCCGGGCAAAGTGTTGCTCATTCCCTGAAACCGCGGGCCAGCGTGATGCTGGCCCGGTATTGTGCAAAACAGATCATTCACCAATGGTCCCCCTTCGTTTACACTAGCCACAATTGAATATGGGTAAATGACGATGAATTCATTCGAGCGAAGGAATAAGATCATCCAATTAGTGAATGAACAGGGAACCGTGCTTGTTCAGGATCTGGCGGGAGTATTTGCTGCCTCGGAAGCGACAATCCGTGCCGATTTGCGCTTTCTCGAACAAAAAGGCGTGGTTACGCGCTTTCATGGCGGTGCGGCGAAAATAATGTCCGGTAATAGTGAAACCGAGACCCAGGAAGTCGGGTTTAAAGAGCGATTTCAGCTCGCCAGCGCGCCGAAAAACAGAATAGCGCAGGCGGCAGTCAAAATGATCCATGAAGGGATGACCGTTATTCTCGACAGCGGAAGTACCACAATGCTTATCGCCGAAGGATTAATGACCGCCAAAAATATCACGGTGATTACCAACAGTCTCCCGGCTGCGTTTGCCCTTTCCGAAAATAAAGACATTACTCTGGTCGTCTGCGGTGGCACGGTCCGCCATAAAACGCGATCTATGCATGGATCTATTGCTGAACGTTCCCTGCAGGATATTAATGCCGATTTAATGTTTGTCGGTGCTGATGGTATTGATGCGGTTAATGGTATTACGACCTTTAATGAAGGTTATTCGATTAGCGGTGCGATGGTCACCGCCGCTAATAAAGTGATTGCCGTTCTCGATTCATCGAAATTTAACCGTCGCGGTTTTAATCAGGTACTGCCAATCGAAAAAATTGACATTATTATTACCGATGATGCTGTATCAGAGGTGGATAAACTGGCATTGCAGAAGACACGGGTAAAATTAATTACGGTGTAGTATTGTTCTGTATGCCGGATAAGGTATTTACACCGCATCCGGCATTTCGGATTCTCCCTGGTTCAAGAGAGAATAGTTTGATTAACGCAATAATGGACAATCTGGTGGTAATCGACAACGCAACGCCGCCGGAAGTATTTCAATATGAAAGTTTTGTCCGCTCAACGGTTCGCCATCAAGATTAAAAGTGATTTCGTGTGGGGCTTGTATATCAAACCACGACGAAGCGCCTTCGATAATATTCGGGTTATCTTCGTCAGATTTTAAGGTTGATACGAGAGCCGGAAGAATTTCATCGCCGGTAAAAATGCGCAGTTGCAGCAAGCCATCGTTAATTAACGCGTTCGGACACAATTGCTGACCGCCACCGGCCTGACGCCCGTTACCAATACCAATGACCAGGGCGTCACCTTGCCAGTGAAAGTTTTCACCGCGGATTTCACAACGGTCCGGTTGCAGAGTATCCATGCGCATTAAGCCATGAATGATGTAAGAGACGCCACCCAGCGCGGCTTTTAATTTTTCCGGCGTTTCTGTGGTAATACGCGTCCCAAATCCGCCTGTCGCCATATTAATAAAACAGGTTTGTTTGTTGACCTGCGCCATATCTATCGCAATGGCGTTACCGGCAATTGCCAGTTTCAGCGCCTTATCCAGTGCCTCAGGAATCCCTACACTGGTGGCAAAATCATTGGCGGTTCCTAATGGCAAAATTCCCAGCGCGGGTATGTCATCCCCCTCACACTGAATCAACGCCGTAGAAACTTCATTAATGGTGCCATCGCCACCACCGGCAATCACCGTTGCGACGCCCAACTTCCGGGCCTCCTCTACATATCGTGCGGCATCGCCTTTCTCCCAGGTGACCCGCACATGGATCGTCATTCCTTCCTCACGCAACAGCATAATTGCTTCGCGCAAGGGTAGATTGTCAGTACTTTTGCCATTAAGAATCAGTAAGCTGGCGGGAAATTCTGCCATGATCGTGTGTGCCTTTATGATTGGTCTGTAGATAGTGTAGAGCAGAAAACAAAAGGTGGAGTCAGAACAGGATGAAAGTCGGAGGATAAAAAGTCAGTTCAAGTATGGAGGATTCAGTGGTTACCACCAGGAGCTTGCAATGGGGACAGCGAATACTAACGGCTGCCACCGATAAATTTCAAAAAAGAGCATATGCCTAATATTCAACCAAACAGTGGCATCTTAAATATACTATTCCAAATATATTAAAGCCCCCATGGAGTTACCCTGAAGGGCCTCAATGTCCGTAATTCCTACTTATGTAGGAAATGTTGTACAGAACATTTATTATAATCCTATTCAATTATAATAATCATGCCATTATTATATTTAAACACTAGAGAGTGTCGTTGGTATTTAATGGGGGAAGGTGAGATGAAAAAGATAGCTGCTATATCATTAATTAGTATTTTTATTATGTCTGGTTGTGCTGTGCATAATGATGAGACAAGTATCGGTAAATTTGGTCTTGCATATAAAAGTAATATTCAGCGTAAACTCGATAACCAATACTACACCGAAGCCGAAGCTTCTTTAGCCAGGGGCAGAATATCTGGTGCAGAAAATATAGTAAAAAATGATGCAGCCCATTTCTGTGTTACTCAGGGCAAAAAAATGCAGATAGTTGACCTGAAGACAGAAGGTGCAGGATTACATGGCGTCGCTCGTCTGACATTCAAATGTGGAGAGTGAGAATATTTTTTGGTAAGCGTCAAACATGCGCGTTCTGGTTGTGCTTAGCCGGAACCTGTGCGAGCACGATGCCGTTACGTGAAAGGCATCGTGCTATGAAGGGAGATTCTATCGATGTGGTCAATGGAAGACGGTGACCAGGGATAGGGCTTATGCATAAAAAATAAGCCCGTGTAAGGGCGTTTTTATACCCCTACAACAGGGGCTTTCAGCGGTGCAATGCGGGTTTGCGCGGCACGCAAGACCACTGAAAGCCACTACAAATCACTCCAGCGTGGACATTATGTGGACACTCTGGGAGTCAACACCACCACGTAGCGGATTGAGGGAAACAGCATCTTGAAGATACTCCGGGGCAAAGTGCGCATAGACCATTGTCTGCTCTATTCGTGAATGTCCCAGTATTCTCTGCAAGGTGATGATACTCCCGCCGTTAATCATAAAGTGGGTAGCAAAACTGTGACGCAATGCGTGAGTTGCTTGCCCGTCCGGTAGATCCGGTTTTACATCTTTCATTGTTCGCCTGAACTTCGGGTATGAGGCATCAGGGAACAGATAACCCTTACCCGCAATCATTACAGCTACTTCCTCAGAGATAGGGACAGTGCGCGGTTTGTTTGTCTTTGTTTTAACGAACGTCACCCGATTCTGTATTACGTTCTCAGCTTTCAGTTTCGCAGCTTCACCCCATCGAGCGCCGGTACTTAGACAGAGAATCGCGATTTTCTTGTTGTCCCCGTCAAGATTGGCAAGCAACAATGTTATTTCTTCCTGCGTCAGATATCCGGTTTCTGGTTTCTGCTCCTTGAGCTTTTTCATACCTCTGAAAGGATGTTCACCAAAAAACAACTCCGCATCAATTAGTGCAGTAAACATGCCACTCAGGCAGGTAAGGTCGCGGTTTATACTGGCCGGTTTTATGCCTTGCCCTCTGCGAGTCATGCTGTACTGGCTAATAAGCGCTTTGGTTATCTGGAATGCGCAAGGGTCATCAGTGATCCGAGTAAATATTTCAATCTTACCCAAATTGGATTTTCCGTGTTCTTCATGCTTACCTTTCAGATCCCACCAGACTTTTGTTAACTCAGACAGATGCCGCTTATCTGTCGGTTTAGCCAGCCATTCTTTATCGTGATGGTTGTATTGAGTGTGTTTCTCAAAAGCTACAGCCTCACTTTTCTTGTCAAATTTCCTGCGGATGCGCTTTCCGTTGCGCCCTGCAGGTCTAACGTCCACTTCGTATCGACCATCATCGAGCTTCTTAATTGTCATAAGAAAACCCTCCGAGGGTGCGTTTACTTTTTGTTGTTAACTGCTTGTTTTTACAAGATGAGTATTTTTCAGCCAGTAATAAACACTTTTCAAAAATGTATCTGCGGTAAAGCGTTAACCAGTCTTTTGGTCTGAGTGCTGCGAGTTTGTTGTTTCTTGCCCAAAGTGTGCGAGTGCCGGTGCAATCTGCCCGGATTCAGGAGAAATTTGGTCAGTCATGAACCAAAGTGTGTATTTCATGAACTGAGGCATCTTCAAAATTTTCATCATCACATCTGTGGGGGGGGTCGAACGCCCACTTTCGTAATAGCTTAAGGTTCCGTAAGGAATTCCTGTTAAATCAGCAAGTTGCTGCCTGCTTAGATATTCAGACTTGCGTATGAGTACAAGTTTTTCATTTAACGCGTTTGACATAGTGTTTAGATCTCAATACCATTCAGTTTAGATGTAGATAGTTTTGTGTTTAGAAATGCACACAATTAGTCACTATAAGACATTAGAAGCGATTCTTAAATGTTTGAGGGGTCTTTATCATGGCGAAGCAAATCGCGTTACAAACAGAGGCAGTGCCATATCAGGAGTTTGCAAGACTGATTGGCAAATCGGAGCGTGCCGTAAAGGGAATGATTGATAAGGGAAAATTGCCAGTAATTGAAATGACAGATCCTCAGTCAGCGTCTGGCCGTGCTGGAGAGTATTGGGTCTATCTCCCTGCCTGGAACAACGGAATGAAACTTGCATATGAAAGCCGTCCGAAAGCGATTAGGGAAGGGTGGCTAATGTGGTTGGGCTTAGGGTCTTAACCGGTTGAAATACATCGCTCAGTTGGTGAATGGCTAGCTGACCAGTCGGCATAAGGGGGGAGAAATGGAACATCAGTCGAAAACCATAAAAGTAGCTTTATTCCGTGGTGAATTAGACGAAATGACACTTTCTAATAGTCTTGTTATTCCACGAAGTCTGCGTAAGTGGGTGAATAGCGAAGAGATCAAAAGTGAACCAGTGTTTATTGATGGCGATGATTTAGTTTTTCGCAGCACTGATGGCTCAGTGGAAATACTACGCCTTGACTTGATACAGCTTCTTTCTGATAACTACGGCCGCATGAAAGAAAGGGCTATAGGGATAAGTATTGATAATCGTTTATATCTGGCGCGCTGTGTGAGAGAAAAGGCGCGAGAGCTAGGAATTACGCTAATGAGCAAGGACGATTGGGATGACATTTTTAATGTGATGGTACGGCCGCATCGTTCCCAAAAAGCCGTACCACATGAATTAGACGCTTAGTGGTTTATATCAATAAACCCTTGAAGATGATTTGGTTTTTTTGAGTGAGCTAATTCTCTTAACTTAATTGTCAATACATCGACTTGATTCGATTTTTCCACGTCACCCATTGGGGTTGGTAGAGACTCAATTAATGCTACGGCTTGTTCAAGAGTGGTAATTAATTCATTAAGTTTTTGATTGTTCACTTTTTACCTCTTAGTGGTGGAGTTGTTTTTGGCGATTCAATCCTACCACAAGACCATGTGCCGGGCATGGACAAAACCCGGCTACTTAATGGAGGATTTATGCAAGAACCACGTTGTATTGCTCAGCTACTTCGTAAGGAAAGTCCCCAGCCTATGGCGTTCAATATTACTCATGGTAAGGGACGTAAAGGCATCATCATCCGCACCCGTAAGCCGGGATTTTTTGCCATGGCTAAACGCTTCATAAAATCCAGAGGGCTATCGTTATGACGGTTATGACCCTTGCCATTGTGGACAAACAGCCAGAAGGATTGCGTAGCCTGATTGGTAAATATCTTGCAGCGCCCCGCTGGCAGGATAGCTGTGATTTTTACAATCAAATGATGGAGCGTGATCGGCTGACTGTTTGCTTCCACGCACAGTTAAAACAGCGCCACGCAACGATGCGTCTCGAAGAAATGAATGATGTAGACCGGGAGCGTCTGGTGTGCGCTATCGATGAATTGCGTGCTGCATTTTCTAAACGTCGTCAGGTTGGCTCAAGTGAGTCTGCATATATTAGTTTTCTAACGGTTAGCCAACGGCGGTCTTTGTTTTTACATGCAGGGTTAAGTGAGGTTGAATTTAATCAGCCTTACTGGCGTATTAATGAAGAATTATGTTATTGGCGTGAAAATTTATTTCGTGCTTTACGTGAGTTGTTTAGCCTGTTTGAGTATGCGCCGACGATATTAACATCGGTCAAGCCTGAGCAATATTTGCATTAATTAAATAATCTAAATTTTAAACGCACTTGATTGTGCGGGACTTCTTTTTGTCTGGAGAAAGTCATGCTTACAGGAATGGAAAAGCAAAGCAGCAACTTTTCTTTATTGCTTCAACAAGCCAGAGCAGAAGCGCAGGCCGATGCGGCGACTACATTCTCATCTCATCTAGATAAACTGATTCAACATATCGTTACGCAGGAGTTGGGGCGTGTTGAGATTGTCGAGTTACTCAGTCAGGAATCAACGGTACTTCATAACGCAGGTCTCGTCCGTAGGGAGACTGTTTAATGTCTGTGCTGAAATCTGTGATTCTTAATAGCTGGTTAAAAGTTGCAGTTCTCAAAAATGGTGATTTATCTCTGTCTGACCTTAAACATGATAAAGACACCGGCGCTATGGTTGAGTCTGTTATTGCCATTTATTCGAATGAATTAAATCTCTGTTCTGATGTTGTCGGCTTGCTCGTCAATCGTGCTATTTATCTCAAAAAAATAACCACTGCGGATGAATTAATAAAATTCATGGCTGAACAATCTACATGTTGCGCCTGTGAACTGAAAAAATTAAATCGTAAAGGTGATGAATAATGTCAATTTATATTGAGGTGGGCGACCGTTTCGTCGTCATTAGTGACCAGTTTCAATTTATTTTGAAGGAAAAGAAAACCGCAAAATCAGGAAAGAACGCCGGTAAAGAGTGGCTCGGGGTTGTTGGTTATTATCCAACAATTTCCAGGCTCGTATCTGGTCTGATATTACACGGCATCCTGACCGGTGAGGCGGCCAGTTTTGAGGAAATTGGCGAGCAGGTCGAGCATATTGGTCAGCAGTGTCAGACCGCGTTTTCTGCTAATGGCCGTTGAATCTCGGGGGCAAGTTGCCTCTTCGTTACTGCCAAAAATATCTAAGCGCACCGGCGACACGTTCGTCGGCGCTTACTCATGGAATGCCCCTCAAGCGGCCATCGGTCGTGACAGACCCCTTACACGTGCCGAATTCCGTCAGGTGCAAGGTGTTTTATATCGAATCGACCGCCTCCCTTTTTTCCTGAAAACACTGTTTAACTCTCGTTATAACTTCATTAGACGAAGCAAAAGCCCTCTCGATGGGCTGTATTTCCTAAGAAACACTTTTGAGCGGAAACTGTTACCCCGACTTGAACGTGTTAACGAGCTGTGCGGGATGAATGATTCTGTCTCGCGCGGCTTTCTGTCTGAGCGTGATGAATATACGCGCCTGCCTGATATGAATGACAAAGAGCTTAAGAAATTTGCGGCCAGAATAGCGTCACAACTCTGGAGCAAATACGAGGAGTTAAGCGACGCATGGGAGGAGGCGCACGGCGGGAAAGAAACTTTATTCACCGATGAGGCGCAGGCGCATTTATACGGTCAGGTGGCAGGTATTGCTCGCGCTTTTAACTTCACCCCGATGTACTGGAAAAAATACCGTAAGGGTCAGATGACGATCCGCATGGCATTTTCTGCTATTTCCCGTCTGATAAAAGATGAGTGGTGGGTCAGCCAGCTCAAGGCGCAGCGGATGCGCTGGCGCGAGGCGCTGCTTATTGCGGCTGGTGAGGTCAACAAAGACCGCTCACCTTACGCAAGCAAAATGGCGATCCGCGATGTGCACGCGCGCCGCTTGGCTAATCTCGAATACCTGAAATCCTGCGAGCTGGAAAACAAAGTCACCGGTGAACGTATTGACCTCATCAGTAAGGTAATGGGGAGTATTTCTAACCCTGAAATACGTCGTATGGAACTGATGAACACTATCGCCGGGATTGAACGCTACGCGGCCAGCGTTGGTGATGTGGGGATGTTTATCACGCTGACCACGCCATCGAAGTATCACCCGACCCGACAGGTCGGCAAAGGTGAAAACAAAACTGTGCAGCTCAATCATGGCTGGAATGAAACCGCATTTACCCCAAAAGACGGCCAGCGCTATCTGTGCCGAATCTGGAGCCTGATACGCACCGCTTTCAAAGATAACGATTTAGAGGTTTATGGGATGCGTGTTGTCGAACCGCACCACGACGGGACGCCACACTGGCACATGATGATGTTTTGCAAACCCGGTCAGCGTAAAGCTATTAACGAAATTATGCGTCGTTATGCTCTCAAAGAGGACGGGCACGAAAAGGGAGCGGCAAAACAGCGCTTTGAGTCACGTCATCTTAATCAGGGCGGTGCGGCGGGTTATATCGCTAAATACATTGCCAAAAATATCGACGGCTACGCACTCGACGGCCAGCTCGACCACGACACCGGCAAGCCTCTGAAAGATACCGCCGCGCCGTAACCGCATGGGCGTCTACATGGCGCATCCCGCAGTTTAAACCTATTGGTCTGCCGACAATGGGCGCTTACCGCGAACTGCGCAAGCTGCCGCGCGGCGTGAGTATCGCCAGTGAGTTTGACGACCGGGTCGAGGCTGTCCGGGCTGCTGCTGATGAAGGTGAATTTGACCTGTATATCATCGCGCAGGGTGGGGCAAACATGCCGCGTGATGCGCAGGCCGTCAGGGTCGCCCGTAAGGTGACGGATGAGGTCAACGAATATGAGGAAGATATTGAGAGAGTGGTCGGCATTTATGCCCCTCACCTCGGGGCGAGCCGCATACATGTAACCCGTACAGCCGAATGGCGCATTGTTCCAAAGATTTTGGCCGTTGAGCCTTTGACCTTAAAAAGCGGCTCTGCCGCGCCTCGGAGTCCTGTCAATAACTGTGGAAAGCTCACCGGCGGTGATACTCCAGTTATGACACCTACACCGTCTGAGCAAGCCGCAGCGGTGTTAAATCTGATTGAGCGCGGGGTTATCGGCTGGAATGAGCCAGACGTCATGAAGGTGCTTAATGGCGCGTTAAAAGCTGGCATCCCTCGCAAAAATCGCCAGCAAAGAAGCAATGAGCCACTCAAAACGGGCGAGCAAGCGCCATCAGCCAGGATGACAAAACCTGAAAGGGATCGCATAGCGAAAATTCGTTTCGATTTGGCTCAGGAGGGCATTACCCCGGAACGGTGGGAGCTTGAAGCGCTGGCGCGTGGGGCAACGGTGATTTATGGCGATAAAAAATTCAAATACGCGGCTGCTGATGAGTGGCCGGGATTCTCAATGCAAAAGGAGTGGAGTTAATGAGCAAAATCCATCAGTTAAAAATTGCACCTGAGCATTTTAACGCGGTGATATCTCGGGAAAAACGTGCTGAATTTCGTCTCAATGACCGCGATTATTCTAGCGGTGATATTCTCGGGTTGCATGAATGGGAACCGGTAAACGGATATACCGGGAAACGTGTATCAGTGAGGGTGACAAACGTTACTGATTTAGCTGAATGGGTGGAAAATTATGTGATGCTGAGTTTTCAGTTAATGATGTCAGATGTCCAGTGCGGTATGTTCCTAATGAACTGGAAAGAGTTAAGCGAGAAAGGGCTTGTTTTCAGAATTAATCACGAAATTCTACACCCGTTAGGGCTGGCTATTGGATATGAAACGCTTAACGGCGTTTCGGGTGGGGCTTACGTCGCTGATGATGGTGTCTGGCAATATTCCGATAAGATGGTCGCATATGCTAAAAAAAATGGGTGGTTAAAATGAGTCATATGCGAATGATGCCAGTGCCGCCGGTACATTCAACGCAAAACATTAAGCTGATGGCCGTCGTGCATCGCCTGCAACAAATTATGATTAACGAGAATCTGACACCTGACGAACTGGTCGGGTGTGCCGGTGTCGTCCGGGATAATCACCGCAAATACAGCGATATCAGCAATCCGAAAATTGAGGCGTTTCGGCGACCAAATATGGCGAAGCCACCACCGCGTCGACCTTAGCAAACGCAGCCGGTGCTGAAACTTGTTTTCAGTGCCAGCGGGGTTGAACAACGAGCCCCGCGAGGCGTTAGCCTGTCCCGTAGAGACCGCCCCCAACCGGCACGATTAAAGCCGGTTTTATTATGCCATTTTTCCGCGAATTTCCCGTTTTTTAGCCGTGCATGCAACAGGTGCATTGCTTTGCATGCGTCGGGGATGCCCGTTCTGTTCGTGCGCCGCCAGAGCTGACGCGGATCCTATGTGGTCATGCAACTGCATTAAAAGCGACCCGTTAAGCGTGCAGGCGAGGCGGGGATAGCATTGCGCGCGCCTGTCAAAGATATTAAGATTGTCTCAAAATCGATTGATTTTATTGAACTAATGGAGCTAGGAATGATTAAGGGTATAGGTCTTCAAAACTTCAGGAGCTTTGTCAACAAAACTTTTATTGATTTAAAACCAATTACAGTATTTGTTGGTAAGAACAGCAGTGGTAAAAGTTCCCTATTGCGTACATTTCCTTTACTTCGTCAATCTGTAGAAGAAAATACTACTGGTCCAATACTATGGTATGGGCGATATGTGGATTTTGGCGATTTTACAGATGTACTTTCCCGAAACTCTGAAAAAAAAGAAATTACGTTCAGTTTTTCACTCTCAATTCCGCCAGAGGTTTCACAAAGATATACATATTATCGTTTTACTGATTTAGCAAAGCAACCAACAGATGTTGAAGCAGAGTTGACTGTTTACTCTAAAGATAAAAAAACAAAAACAAAAACGATTAAGCTTATATTGGCTGATTTAACAATATTTATTTCAATGGATGAGAACAGTAATGTTAAGTTACTCATTGAATCAGATGATAAAACAATAGAGCGTGATGGGATAATAGCTAAAAATCTTGGGCAGTTCATACCCAATCTAATTTTGAAGGGTAAGGAAGATAGTCCTCCTCCAAGCACATCATTCTATTTGAGACATTCTAGGCATGACAGGGCATTAGAATTGTCATTTATTGATTCAGCAGCGAAATATATAAAGAAATATTTCCATACTAAATCTGATATAAATCAAGTGACAGAGGCATTCAAAAGAATTGGCTTTATACCCAAAGCGTACGCTAGTAAATTAGTTGCTTTTCTATTCAAGGAACAAAAAGTTTTTAGTAGAAACTTTGAACTTCAACATGATGAAATAATGAATGAGTTATATCCATTTATAATTGGATGGAATATTAATAATCTTATAGATATAATAAATACATCCTTGTCAGATTCATTCAGAAATGTAAAGTACATAGCTCCACTGCGTGCTACATCAGAAAGATTTTATCGCTTTCAAGATTTACAGGTTAATGAGATAGATCATACTGGTTCCAATCTTGCAATGCTTTTGAATTCATTAAGGCCGGCTGATAAATCAAAATTTGAAGATTGGACAAAGTTAAATTTTGATTTCATTATTAAGGTTGAACAAAGTGGCTCTCACTTTGCAATTTTAATAAATACCGGTGAAAATAGTGAGAACTATAATGTTAGTGATATGGGGTTTGGTTACTCTCAGGTTTTGCCGATAGTTACAGCCATTTGGCTTGAGACAGAACGTCGTGCTACCACGGTTAGAAAACCTATAACATTTATCATTGAGCAGCCAGAATTGCATTTACATCCGTCATATCAACATAATTTAGCAAGTATTTTTGCAAAAGTAGTAACTAAAGCAAAAGAAAACAATGTGGATTTGAAGATAATTTTTGAGACACATAGCCAGACCATGATTGAAGCACTTGGTGAATATATTGAGGAAAATGAAAATCTTTCACAGGATGATATTTCAATACTGGTATTTGAAAAAGATGAAAAGCAGCAGACCATAGTTAAGAAATCTTATTTTGACGAGAATGGTTTCCTACAAAATTGGCCGGTTGGCTTTTTCTCTGGTAAGTAGTTATGTTGATTCATATCGAAAATGCGACACCTGAGAAGGTGCTAAATAATTCATTTGCCATAGCGGTTGAGAATATACTTCGGGCATTTGCTGAACAAAAACACTTGGTTATAGGGGCAAGGGTTTTTTTTAAAACTATTATCAATGATCAAAGCGGGCTTTATAGCCTTTCATCAAAAAGTTACGCGCAAGAGGCTTTGTCGGGTCTAACAGAGTACTATGCTATCTTGAACCAGGTCTCATTTTATGTATCTGTCGACTTTAATATTAGTGATAAATCATTTAGATGGGTTCAGAACGGTGAATCTTTTAAATTTGTTTGTGGTCCATTGTATTTTAATGACTCGGCACAATTGCAAAAAACGAAAATAGTATGTGAAAATCCTTTGGATTCTGATTTTTTTAGAGTTATAGCGGCTCATTATGCCGAAGGTATTAACTTATCTCGCTGCGAAATGGGTTTTATCGCTCTAAATGGCGGTGGGGGCAGTACTAAGGATGTATTCGAGCGTGCAATTCAAAATAATGAGATAGTTTTTTGTATTGTGGATAATGACAAAAAACATCCTAGAGCCCCATTCGGGGGTACTTGCTCACATTTTTTGGGCTCACAAATCACTCGCTCAGGTTTCGTTGAGATTTTAGATGTACATGAAATAGAATCTCTAGTTCCTTTATCGACAATTGAAGATGTATTAAGAAGTCAAAGTCAATTTCAACAAAAAGAAAAATCTCTCATTTTCTTTAAGCATCTTTGCTCCGTAGATGAATCAGTAAAATTTTACATTGACCATAAAAAAGGTTTTGATTTTAAAACAGCCCTTGAACTCGATCGAAAACATGGTGCATATTGGCGTCCGATATTAAAGAAGCTTGATATAAAATATGATTGTGAGTATATCGAATCAAAACGCTGTAGCTGCAACACTGCTTGTGTAAGTTATGATGGTTTTGGAGAGAATTTGCTCAGTAATACATTGAAATATATACAAAAGGGAAGTTTAAAAAAATATAATCCTCACCTAACACCAGTGCTTTCTGATAAATGGTATAAGTTAGGTAAGAATTTCTTTAGTTGGAGTTGTGGTCCATATAAAAAAGCAAGGGTTGGTTAAATTATCACAGCCCCGATAAAGTGGGCTGTGACGTTATTATATGTGGTTCTTGAGTTACAGGGCTGAATATAATGTTGAGATGTTTATTTCGAAAATCAAAGTGAATATTTTTTAAATCTTATAACGTCCATTTCTAACCAGTTGTTTAGTTCTTTGAACCGTTCCTGTAAAGGAGTTAACTCATTTCGGACAAAAACTTGTGCAGCTTTTACAACATCACCAAAACCGCCAACATTGTTAGGCATAATTCCCATCATTTGTGGAGGTACCCTATGAGCACTCAACAAATCTTCTGCACTAACCTTTTTGATGTTAAAGAAATCATCTTTCGTTGCTACTTCGCTGAGTGGCACAATTTTGATCCCATCAGCTTTTCCATTCGGTGCATAAAAAAATAGGTTCTTGAAATTGCCGAGTCCTTTTGAGTCACGCATTGCCTTGCGTAGTGCTTCAACATCAGTGCTGCTTTGTGCAGCGTCGGTGACGTACAAGATGTAACCCGCGTGCGCGCCATTCTGGTAATACTTGCGACGAAACAGGGTGGCGGATTCATTTAGCCATGCCGAATTCAGTGCGCTCAGATATTCCGGCATGCCGTACAGCTCCTGATTGATGTCAGGCTCCAGCAGGTGAAACACCGAGCCGGGTGCGAACTGGTGGGGGTTGTTAAAGCTCGATATGTACCAGTAAACGCCATCCTCGACGCCACGACGGGTATATTTAGCCGGTGATGTTTCCAGTTTTAAAAGCTGGCCGGTAACGCTCATGCGTTTCTCAAGATAGCCGTTGGCAAAGACCAGATAATCCAGCACGAGGCGGCTGAAATCCTGACGCGATAGGAGCGGGTGCGGGATGTAGGTGCTCGTCAGAATATTTCGTTTTACGTAAATCGGCGAGCTGTGATGCACGGCGGCTCGCAGGCTTTTTGCTAGACCAGAGAAGTTGACCGGCGGCTCGTACCACTTCCCGTTATTGATGCACTCGACATAATCGAGGATATCGCGGCGATCCAGAACGGCGGAGGGCTCGCCAAAGGTGAACGCCTCCATTTTTTGCGGCGCGCTGGCGGTCGTTGTGGCGGGTTTATTCTGTTGTTTTTTCATGTCAGTTAATATCCAGAATTGACGTTGAATGCATACCGCTACCGGCGGAAAGCGGCTCGTTTAACAGGGCGTGCATGGTTGCCCATGCAATATCCGCGTGGCTGGCCTCTTCACTGCGGCTGGCCTCATAGGTGGAGCTTCGCCCGCTGCTGGTCATGGTTTTACGGATAGCCATAAATGACTGTGTGATGTCGGTTGCACCGGTGTCGTATTCCAGACACCCGCGTCGGATGGTGTCTTTCGCTTTCAGCACCATCGCGGTTTTCATTTCCGGCGTGTAGCGAATGGCGCGCGCCGCCGGGAAGAACGAGCGCACGAGCTGGTAAACACCCTGGCCTATGCCGGTCGCATCGATGCCGATATACTCGACGCAGTATTTTTCGGTCAGCTCGCGGATGGCCTCGGCCTGCGTCGCAAAATCCATGCCTTTCCACTGGTGACGCTCAAGGATGCGGAACTTGCCACCGGCAACCAGTGGCGGAGCCAGTACCGCGCAGCCTGCGCTGTCGCCGGTATGTGACGGGTCATAGCCAATCCAGACCGGACGCCAGTTAAACGGACGGTCAGAAAACGGCTCGAAGTCCTCCCATTCTTCCATCGCATCGACCATGCAGCGCTGCAGCTCCTCGAACGGGAATACCGACGCCTTGTCGTCGACAAACTCGCACATGAAGAGGTTGCGGAAATCATCGGCGCTGTTTTCCTGTTTCAGTTGATCCAGATTAAACAGCGTGCATCCCCCGGCGAGCGCATCCTCGATGGTGACAATCTGCCGCCACTGTCCGTCCGAGCACAGCACGCCCCCGGCCAGCGCCTTATGACTGATATCGATGTCGACACGCTCGGCGGCGCTGCTGCGTCCCCGGTTAAACAGCTCGCCTGACCAGAACGGATAGGCGCCATGTGCCAGCGTCGAGGGGGTTGAAAAGTAGGTGGTGCGCAGGTGCGACTGTGACGCCATCCCCGAGGCGACTTTGCGCAGTTTCTGAAAGTTAGGGATCCAGAAGATTTCATCGACATACAGGTCGCCGTTATGACTCTGCGCTGTGTTGGAATTTGTCCCGAGAAAAATCAGCTCTGCGCCGTTGTTGCCGATGACAATCGGGTCGCCTGACAGGTCAACCTCGACCATGCGCGCAAAGGCGATGATGTACTTTCGGAACACGTAAGCCTGCGTCTTACTGGCCGACAAAAATATCTGGTTTTGCCCGGTTTTCAGGGCGCGCAGCAGTGACTCGCGGGCAAAGTAGAATGTTGCGCCAATCTGGCGCGATTTGAGGATGTGGCGAATACGGTGCGCGATACCGGCCTTGTGCCAGTTGAGCTGATACTCAAAGGACTGATCGAAGAAAATCTCTTCGAGCTTTTCGATAGCCTCATCGCTGAAAAAATTACGTTTTGGCTTGCGGCGGTCGCCTTTGTTGCGGCTGGCAATGTTGGGATTTAAATCTGCCTCGTTTCCGGTCTGGCCGTAGCGGCTGACACGCGCGAGCCGTTCCATCTGGCGTGACAGAAAATCAGCGACCTTGAAATCATGCGGCGTCAGGTCAGGCTTTGCATAAAGCTGAATCAGGCGCGCCTCGAGCGTGGATTCCACGCGGTTAAGCGGGGCGGTTTCCTCCCAGCCGTCACGTTGTTTCCAGCTCTGCACGGTCGGGCGCTTGACCTGCAGCGTGTCGGCGATTTGTGGCACGGAAAACCCCTGCCAGAACAGCAGGCGCGCCTGTCGTCGCGGGTCGTGCAAAAGGGAGAGGTCAGTTGAAATGGTCATGGTTGCCTCGTGTCAGTGAATACGGGGCAAGGCTAAGGAAATAGCGGGGCATTATCGCTAACCCCCTGTTGTGTCAGGGGGGACACGTCTGCAAGCGGTGGCTGATGCGGGGCGGAGTCGGGAAACTACACCCGAACCTAAAACCCAACATCAGGACACCTGAACAATGGCAAAGAAAGTTTCTAAATGGTTTCGCATCGGCGTCGAGGGTGACACCTGCGATGGCCGTGTCATCAACGGGGATGACATTCAGGACATGGCGGATACCTTTGACCCGCGCGTCTACGGTTGCCGCATTAACCTCGAACACATCAAAAGCCTCTGGCCTGACAGTCCGTTTAAACGCTATGGCGACGTGACCGAAGTGAAAGCGGAAATCATCAGTGATGACTCTGCGCTGAACGGCAAAAAAGCGCTGTTCGGCAAGATTGCACCGCTCGATGAACTGGTGAGCATGGTGCGTGCCGGTCAGAAGGTTTACACCTCCATGGAAATTCGCCCGAATTTCTCAAATACCGGTAAATGCTATCTGATTGGTCTCGCCGTGACCGATGACCCGGCAAGCCTCGGCACGGAATACCTCGAATTCTGCAGCCGTGCGGTGCAGAACCCGCTCGCCGGTAAAAAAGACCAGCCGGGCGACCTCTTCTCTGTGGCCTCCCTTGCTGAGCTGGAATTCGAGGATGTTCCCGAGACCATGCTCAACAGCCTGACCGACAAGGTCAAATCGATTTTCAGCCGCAAACAGGTCAGCGATGACGCCCGTCTTGCTGATGTGCATGAGGCGGTGACCGCCGTCTCTGAGCAGGTACAGACCAACCTGACCGCCACCGAAACGCGCGTCACTGAGCTGGAAACCGCCTTTGCACAGCTAAAGCAGGACGTGACCAGCCAGACCACGCAGAGCGCGCAGGCGCTTAACGCCCTGAAAAGCTCCCTCGATAACACCGAAAGCTATCGCCAGCCGCGCCGCGAGAAGTCGAAAGGCGGAACGGGCGACGAGCTGCTGACCAACTGCTGACAGACCTGCCGGGTGCGCGTCACCCGGCCTGATGCCCCTTTGTAGAAAAACAGGAATAACAATGCGTAAAGATACCCGCTTTAAATTCAATGCTTACCTGTCCCGCGTGGCGGAGCTGAACGGCGTCGACACCGATGACGTGGCGAAAAAATTCACCGTTGAGCCGTCCGTGACGCAGACCTTGATGACCACCCTGCAGGCGTCATCCGCGTTTCTGACCAAAATCAATATCGTGCCGGTCGACGAGCTGAAAGGCGAAAAAGTCGGGGTCGGCGTCAACGGTACGATTGCGAGCACCACGGACACCGCCGCCGATGACGAGCGTAAGACCGCTGATTTCACTGCGCTCGAATCCAACAAATACGAGTGCGCGCAAATCAACTTTGATTTCCATATCCGTTACAAACAGCTCGACCTGTGGGCGCGTTTTCAGGACTTTCAGACCCGTATCCGCGACGCGATTATCAAGCGTCAGTCGCTCGATTTCATCATGGCTGGTTTCAACGGTATCACCCGCGCGGAGACTTCCAACCGCAAAACGAACCCGATGCTGCAGGATGTCGCGGTGGGCTGGCTGCAGAAGTACCGCAATGAAGCTGCCGCGCGCGTGATGTCCAACGTCACCGATGATGACGGCAAGGTCATTTCCGATGTGATCCGCGTGGGTAAAAACGGCGACTATGAAAACCTCGATGCGCTGGTGATGGATGCGACCACCAACCTGATTGATGAGATTTATCAGGATGACCCGGAGCTCGTCGTTATCACTGGGCGTAAGCTGATGGCGGATAAGTATTTCCCGCTGGTCAACAAGGCGCAGGAAAACAGCGAAACGCTGGCTGCTGACATCATCATCAGCCAGAAGCGTATCGGCAACCTGCCTGCTGTGCGCGTGCCGTACTTCCCGGCGAATGCCCTGATGGTGACGCGCCTCGATAACCTGTCGATTTACTTCATGGATGATGCGCACCGCCGCGCCATCATTGAGGAGCCGAAGAAAGACCGCGTCGAAAACTACGAGTCGATGAGTATTGACTATGTGGTCGAGGCTTACGCCGCCGGTTGCCTGATTGAAAACATCAACCTCGGTGACTTCACTGCACCTGCCGCACCGGAAAGCGGGGAATAAGCCATGACGAGTCCCGCAGCGCGTCACATGATGCGGGTCTCGGCCTCTGAAACTGCGCGGCGGGCTGCTGCTCCGCTGCGCAATGCAACTGCCTATGAGCAGATGCTCGTCAAGCTGGCCGCAGACTGTCGCACGTTAAAACAAATCCGCTCCAATGAACGCAAGGCAGACAAAAAGCGTGAGCTGCTGCCGTTCTATCTGCCGTGGGTGTCGGGTGTCCTCAGCGCCGGAAAAGGGGCGCAGGATGACATTGTGATGACCGTCATGCTGTGGCGTCTCGATGCGGATGATATCGCCGGTGCGCTGGAGATTGCCCGCTATGCGATGACCTATGGCCTGACCATGCCGACCGGCGGCCACCGGCGCACCACGCCGTATCTGCTGGCCGAAGAGGTCGCCCTGTCAGCGCAGCGCCTGCTCGATGCGAAACAGCCTGTCGGGCTGCAGCTCCTGCTCGACACCATTGCACTGACCGAACGGGCAGACATGCCGGATATCGTGCGCGCGAAGCTGCACAAAATTACCGGCTACGTGCTGCGTGAGGATGTCCGCCTGACTGACGCGCTGACGCACCTGCAGCGGGCGATCCAGTTAGAGCGAACTGTCGGTGTGAAAAAGGATATTGAACAGCTCGAGCGTGCGCTGAAACCAAAAGCAGAACCTGCACCAAAACAGAATAAACCGCGCACGCGCAAACCTGCCGCTAAACCGGCGGCACGGCGCGGGCGTCCCCCGAAAGCGGCAAAAGCCGCAGGTTAACAGAGCGCTCCCCGAGCCGGGCGGCACGCCGGTCAATGCGGGTATTGATTGCCATGACTGCGACCGGCGTCCACCGCCCACCCATTACCCGAGGTTGTCATGACGACAGTGATTATTGAGCCAAAAAAAGAGTCGCAGGATGTGCCGGGCGTGGTGATACCACCACCGGGCGTGAGCGAGCCGGTAATAAAAAATACCTTCTTTTTCCCTGATGTGGATCCGAAGCGTGTGCGCGAGCTGATGCGTCTGGAGCAGACCGTTTCCGCGCTGCGCCTGAATGATGCGATTAAAGCCGGTATGGCTGAAACCAATGCGGAGCTTGCCCTGTGGCGGGTTGAGCAGATGGGCGCAGGGCATGACACGCTGGCCGATGTGCCTGCCGATAATATCGATGGCGAAAGCGTGCGCTGTTTCCACTATTTCCGCGCTGTCTGCGCCATGACCAGTGCCACGCTGTTTGAGCGCTATCGCGGCATCGATGCGACGGCAAGAGGCGACCGCAAGGCGGAAAGCACCGAGGCGGTTATCGATGAGCTGTGGCGGGATATGCGCTGGTCTGTGGCGCGTATTCAGGACAAGCCGCGCTGTATTGTCGGTCAAATCTGATGAAGGTCAGGGCGATGCAGGGTGACACCCTCGATGCGATTTGCGCCAGGTATTACGGGCGCACTGAGGGCGTCGTTGAAGCGGTGCTGCAGGCAAATCCGGGGCTGTCGGAGCTGGGCGTTATTCTGCCGCAAGGCACTGCAATCGAACTGCCCGAAACCGACAGCGCCCCGAAAACCGAGACGGTGAATTTATGGGACTGAGTGTGGAAAAAATCACGACGTTTATCGCTTACTGGCTGGCCGTGGGGCTGGCGTATTTCGGGGCGATGTCCCCCGAAAAGCTGGCGCTCTATGTGGGGAGTGCCTGCGCCATTTTTACCGCGCTGACGAATTACTGGTTTAAGCGCAAAACCTACCGCTACCTGACCTCACTCGGACTCGATAAGGAGGCTGCCCGTGAGCTCAATCATTAAACGCTGCAGTGTGGCCGCCGTGCTGGTGCTGGCCGCGCTGATGCCTGACTTTCGTCTGCTGAACACCTCGCCCGAGGGGCTGGCACTGATTGCCGACCTCGAAGGATGTCGCCTGACACCTTACCAGTGCAGCGCGGGAGTGTGGACGTCGGGCATCGGGCACACTGCCGGGGTGGTCCCGAAAGGGGATATCACCGAGCAACAGGCGGCGGAGAATCTCGTTTCCGATGTGCTCAACGTCGAGCAACGGCTCGCGGTCTGTGTGCCGGTGGATATGCCACCGCGCGTCTATGACTCGCTGGTCAGTTTTGCGTTTAACGTCGGAACCGGTGCGGCCTGCAGGTCGACGCTGGTCTCGTATATCAAACGTCATCAGTGGTGGCAGGCGTGCGACCAGCTCACCCGCTGGGTGTATGTCAACGGCACAAAAAACAAAGGGCTGGAGAACCGCCGCGCGCGGGAACGGGCTTACTGCGTAAAGGGGATGCCATGAAAGTGCTGATGATTCTGCTGGCCGGGTTGCTCGCCGTGGTGCTGTGGCTACGGCACGATAACGCGAGTTTATCCCGTTCCTTTGAGAAAGCGAACCGTGTTGCCAGTGCGCAAAAGACAACGATTGGCATGCTGAAAAATCAACTTGCCGTATCGCAGCGAATCGCCAGGGCGAATGAGGATGCGCAAGTCAGACTCGGAGATGAGCTGGCCGTTGCCGGTGAGCAGGCGGCAAGACGGGAAGAAACTATAACGAGGCTGATGAATGAAAACGAGACGTTACGCCGCTGGTACAGCGATAAGCTGCCTGATGCTGTGCGCCGGTTGCACATCCGAACAGGCTGCGCCTCCGCCGCCCGTTGTATACAACGCCTGTCCGAAGGTGAGCCTCTGCCCGATGCCGGGAAGCGAGCCCGTCACTAACGGTGATCTGAGTGTCGATATTCGCAGGCTTGAGCATGCGCTCACCGCCTGTGCGATTAAGGTCGAAACCATCAAAGACTGTCAGGATAGAATCGATGCAGAAAATGAAAAGCCTGCGCAAAGCGCTGAATGACGCCGTCCCGCAGCTCCTGAATAACCCCGAGATGATGCGCATCTTTGCCGATGAGGGGAATATCGATGCGCGTCTCGCGGCCTCGTTGTCCCATGAAAAGAAATACACGCTGAATGTGATTGTGTGTGACTTTGTTGGCGATCCCGACCTGATTTTTGTGCCGGTGGCGGCGTGGCTGCGAGAAAACCAGCCGGATATCTGCACGCTTGATGAGGGGCGCAAAAAGGGCTATCGATTCCAGATGGATTTAAATGACGGGGATAATGTTGATATCAGTATCAGCCTGCAACTGACTGAGCGCACCCTTGTCCGGGAAGAAAACGGCGCGTTACATGTTAGCTATGTCCCGGAGCCACCCCTGCCGGAGCCTGTCACCCGTCCGACCGAACTCTATATCAATGGTGAGCTGGTGAGTAAATGGGATGAATGAATTAAAGCCTTTTGACGACAAACTTGCGGGGCTTATCGGGGCATTGTCACCAGAGTCGCGGCGTAAGCTGGCTGCAGAAATAGCTAAGGAACTGCGCAAATCGCAACAGCAACGTATCAAACAGCAAAAAGCGCCTGACGGCACACCATATCAGGAGAGAAAGCGTCAGCCGCTCAGGGCAAAAAAAGGGCGAATTAAACGGGCGATGTTTCAGAAGCTGCGAACGAGTCGCTACATGAAAGCCAGTGGCCGCAATGATGCTGCTGTGGTGGAGTTTACCGGCAAAGTGCAACGTATTGCACAGATTCATCAGCTCGGACTCAAAGACAGGCCTAACCCTCACGCTCAGGACGTGCAATACCCGGAACGCCAGTTACTCGGATTTAACCAAGACGATAAACAGCTCATAGATATGTTGATTGTAAAGCATTTGGGGTGATTAGGGTAAGATGTGAGCAATTCATACGATTTAATGGTTGTTCACATCTTACTACTATTTATAAAAATTAATTATCTGTCTGTATTGTTGGATTGTTTTCTCTTTTTTTTGTTTTTGAGGTTGATGAAGTGAAGCCTGATGTTGCTAAAGACGGTTAATAGTCTCCCAATAACTAAATAGAAAAATAGACTATAGTGCTTTGCTTCATATTCTTCTTTAAATTCGTGGTGATAACTTCTTTTTCTTAGTTGTTCAGCGCTGAGAGATCCCCTCATAATTTCCCCAAAA
>CWHG01000023.1_pt1 | contig 64180 bp, 61 predicted proteins | sample 702351 | NCBI WGS metagenome assembly CWHG01 (sample SAMEA3735917, study PRJEB9488) | human gut metagenome | biome: ENVO:mammalia-associated habitat; material: ENVO:feces | place: Malawi | collected 2009-02-27
CTGGAGGGATAATACAAGGCCTGATAAGCGTAGCGCATCAGGCTATTTTGCATTTGTCATCAGCCGCCGTCACCCCGACAGTATCGGGGTGACGGATAATCACTTACTCGATCCCTTTACTACGCAGGTAATCTTCGTAATTACCGCTAAAGTCGATCACGCGTTCCGGGGTGATTTCCAGAATGCGGGTCGCCAGGGAGCTTACGAACTCACGGTCGTGTGAAACAAAGATCAGCGTGCCCTGATACAGTTCCAGCGCCATGTTCAGTGACTCGATGGATTCCATATCCAGGTGGTTGGTCGGTTCGTCCATGATCAGAATGTTCGGCTTCTGCATCATTAACTTACCAAACAGCATCCGCCCTTTTTCCCCACCGGAAAGCACTTTAGCTGGCTTTTTGATGTCGTCCTGGCTGAACAGCAAACGACCGAGAATGCTGCGTACCGCCTGCTCGTCATCGCCTTCCTGCTTCCACTGGCTCATCCATTCGAACACGGTCAGATCATTTTCAAACTCATATTCGTGGTCCTGAGCATAGTACCCAATGCGCGCGTTTTCAGACCATTTTACGGTGCCGCTGTCCGGTTGCAGATCGCCCACCAGCGTTTTCAGCAGCGTTGATTTACCGACGCCGTTGGTACCCAGTACCGCAAGTTTTTCACCGACCTCCAGCAGCAGGTTGAGATTTTTAAACAGTGGACCGTTATCAAACCCTTTGGTCAGACCTTCCACTTCCAGCGCGTTACGGAACAGTTTCTTATCCTGTTCAAAACGGATGAACGGGTTCTGACGGCTGGAGGCTTTCACCTCTTCCAGTTTGATTTTATCAATCTGGCGCGCGCGCGAAGTTGCCTGGCGAGATTTCGAGGCGTTGGCGCTAAAGCGGCTAACGAAAGATTGCAACTCAGCAATCTGCGCTTTCTTCTTGGCGTTATCGGCCAGCAGACGTTCACGCGCCTGGGTCGCCGCCGTCATGTACTCATCGTAGTTGCCCGGATAAACGCGCAGCTCGCCGTAATCCAGATCCGCCATGTGGGTACAGACCATGTTAAGGAAGTGACGGTCGTGCGAGATGATGATCATCGTGCTGTCACGCTCGTTCAGCACCTGTTCCAGCCAGCGAATGGTGTCGATGTCGAGGTTGTTGGTCGGTTCGTCGAGCAGGAGAATATCCGGATCAGCAAACAGCGCCTGCGCCAGAAGCACACGCAGCTTCCAGCCAGGAGCAACTTCACTCATCGGGCCGTAGTGCTGTTCCACTGGAATTCCCACGCCAAGCAACAATTCACCGGCGCGAGCTTCCGCAGAGTAACCGTCCATTTCGCCGTATTTAACTTCCAGATCGGCCACTTTATAGCCGTCTTCCTCACTCATTTCCGGCAAAGCATAGATGCGGTCACGCTCCTGCTTCACTTCCCACAACTCTTTATGCCCCATGATCACCGTATCCAGCACAGTGAACTCTTCAAAGGCAAACTGATCCTGACGCAGCTTACCAATGCGCTCGTTGGGATCGAGGGAAACGTTACCCAAAGTCGGCTCTAAGTCGCCGCCGAGGATCTTCATAAAGGTGGATTTACCACTACCGTTCGCGCCAATCAGGCCGTAACGGTTGCCGCCGCCAAATTTGACGGAAATGTTTTCAAACAACGGCTTACTGCCGAACTGCATGGTGACGTTACTGGAAACTAACACAGGCGTATCCTGAAAAGAGATATGACAAACCGCGCATTATGCCATAAGTCTGAAAGAAGATCCTGCTCCTCGCTTAAGGTCTACACTCAAGCCAAAGGCAAAAAATGTGATTTCGTACACATCTGATTTCACTGTGAGCTGGAATGAACTTATAATGCGCTTCCAATACTCTAATATTCTCAACCCAATGGCCTGCCAGGCACAAAATCTCGCTTAACATGAATATGAAATTGAAAACATTATTCGCAGCGGCCTTCGCTGTTGTCGGCTTTTGCAGTACCGCCTCTGCGGTAACTTATCCTCTGCCAACCGACGGGAGTCGCCTGGTTGGTCAGAATCAGGTGATCACCATTCCTGAAGGTAACACTCAGCCGCTGGAGTATTTTGCCGCGGAGTACCAGATGGGGCTTTCCAATATGATGGAAGCGAACCCGGGTGTGGATACCTTCCTGCCGAAAGGCGGTACTGTACTGAACATTCCGCAGCAGCTGATCCTGCCGGATACCGTTCATGAAGGCATCGTCATTAACAGTGCAGAGATGCGTCTGTATTACTATCCGAAAGGGACCAACACCGTTATCGTGCTGCCGATCGGCATTGGTCAGTTAGGCAAAGATACGCCTATCAACTGGACCACCAAAGTTGAGCGTAAGAAAGCAGGCCCGACCTGGACGCCGACCGCCAAAATGCACGCAGAGTACCGCGCTGCGGGCGAACCGCTTCCGGCTGTCGTTCCGGCAGGTCCGGATAACCCGATGGGTCTGTATGCACTCTACATCGGTCGCCTGTATGCTATCCATGGCACCAACGCCAACTTCGGTATCGGCCTGCGTGTAAGTCATGGTTGTGTGCGTCTGCGTAACGAAGACATCAAATTCCTGTTCGAGAAAGTACCGGTCGGTACCCGCGTACAGTTTATTGATGAGCCGGTAAAAGCGACCACCGAGCCAGACGGCAGCCGTTATATTGAAGTCCATAACCCGCTGTCTACCACCGAAGCCCAGTTTGAAGGTCAGGAAATTGTGCCAATTACCCTGACGAAGAGCGTGCAAACAGTGACCGGTCAGCCAGATGTTGACCAGGTTGTTCTTGATGAAGCGATTAAAAACCGCTCCGGGATGCCGGTTCGTCTGAATTAATCTTCAAAACTTAAAGCAAAAGGCGGACTCATAATCCGCCTTTTTTATTTGCCAGACCCTAGTTGGCCGGGAGTATAACTAACAAAACATATCCCACCAACGCCGCCCACAACAGCATCGGTATTGAATAGAGATGGAAACGCCACCAGATGCGGCGATCGTTCGCCATACGTAGCGCAATCAAATTTGCCAGCGATCCGGGTAATAACCCAAAGCCACCTACGTTTACCGCCCATACCAGTAATAAAGACGGCGGCACATAGTTCAGCAACAATATGGTACTCGGCACGTTACTGATCACCTGCGATAAACCGATTGCCGTTAACCATAACCCGGGTTCAGATAGATGACTCACGTTACCCAACACGCCTTGCAACGCTGGAAGCTGGGTCAGTAAATGGACGTCGATAAACATCGCCATAAACACCAGCAGCAGCGTCCAGTCCACACTGAGCACCACGCGACGTGCCAGCAGCGCAAAGCCTGCCGCCACAATCACCAGTCCCCACAGCTCTTGTTTGAACTCCAGCGCCGTCAGAAAGACGATATACAGCCCCAGACAACTCCACACCAGCCGCGGTTTCCACTCCGGTGTTTGCCCCCCCGTATGGTATTGCAGCGCCTTTCCAGGGAAACAACACCAGCACAGGAGCAGGAGCGTCAGCATCATTGCGCCAGCCAGCGGTGCCATTTGGGCAATAAATCCGGCAAACGAAAGACCAGAACGTCCCCAGATAAGAATATTTTGCGGGTTGCCAATTGGCGTCAGTAGCGAACCAGCGTTGACTGCCAGCGCCTCAAAAATAATCAGCCGATTAACCGGGATCTCACACAGTCTTTTTAGCGTGATAGTCAGCGGAACAACAATAAACAGCGCGACATCGTTGGTCAGAAAGGTAGAAAGCAGCGCCGCCGCCAGCACCATAAACATCGCCAGCCGACGCTCCGTAGCAAAGCGGCGCACCATTTTGCGCCCCAGCACATCAAAATAACCGCTTAACTCCACACCTTTGGTCAGCAGCATCAGGCCGCTTAAGGTGATGATGGTGTGCCAGTCGATAGCAGCAGGCCAGGATTTCGGTGCAAAGGGCACGAAAAAGCTTAATCCGATACCAACAAGAATTAATAACTGAAAAAAACGATCGCCTTGCAGCGTGCGTAAAAAAGGCAGGCTCATTTGGCACCGTGTTTCTGGGTAAACAAACGAAAAGCGTCGAGCGTCTCTTCACTAACATGGTGCTCCATGCCTTCCGCGTCGCGACGGGCGATTTCCGGACTGACGCCCAACACCAACAAGAAATTTTCGACTATCTGATGTCGCTCGCGGCTTTCCTGCGCCAGCTTCTCTCCTTCTGCCGTTAAAAACACGCCACGCCAGGGGATCATTTCAATCAGCCCCATGGTTGCCAGCCGCTTAAGCATTTTAGCCACCGTCGGTTGCGAAACTCCCAGACGAGCAGCCATGTCCACCTGACGAGCTTCCCCCACTTCCCTGATCAAGTCAGAAATCAGCTCAACGTAATCATCAATAAGCTCGCGCCGATGCGCCTCTCTGACCTGGCGGAACCCTTCAACGTGCTCTTCCACGTTCACTAACTGCGTCACTTTTTTTGCTGTTGGCGTACCTGCGCGACGACTCATTGTGCTTCCTCATTATGGTGACGCATACATAGCGTTCTCATTTCGTGCGCACATTGTAAACCAGAGTTGCGAAGGTACAAAAAATTAACGTTTTAGCAATAGCTATATAATATAGCCTGTGCTATATCTGTATGTAATGCAATCATCCCTCAAGGATCGACGGGATTAGCAAGTCAGGAGGTCTTATGAATGAGTTCAAGAGGTGTATGCGCGTGTTTAGTCATTCTCCCTTTAAAGTACGGTTAATGCTGCTCTCTATGTTGTGCGATATGGTCAACAACAAACCGCAGCAAGATAAACCTTCCGATAAATAGCGGCGTCGCGGTACGCCGCTTCACTCCTGCTTTCATGCAGGCATAACGCGTTTTGGTCTGAAAAACCCCACTTTTTGTCGGATTTGCAATCCCCTTCGCAAAAGATTTGTTCGTCAGTAGTTGACCTGAACGGCGGCTCGCTCTATCTTCTTGCAGCCCTGCGTATATTGCGGCTCGCGGATGCGGACCCCTTTCCACTCTTCACGCACTCTTGCAGGTATTGACCCTTGACGCCAGGGTAAGCACATGGCGTTTGTTACGATAGTGGCATATGAATTTAACCCTCAAAGAATCGCTTGTTACCCGTAGCCGGGTATTTAGCCCGTGGACTGCGTTCTACTTTTTACAGTCGCTATTAATTAACCTCGGCTTAGGTTACCCCTTCAGTTTGCTCTACACCGCTGCGTTTACGGCTATTTTGCTTTTGCTATGGCGAACATTGCCTCGCGTACAAAAAGTTCTGGTCGGTGTCAGTTCGCTGGTGGCGGCTTGTTATTTCCCTTTTGCTCAGGCCTACGGCGCGCCTAATTTCAATACATTGCTGGCATTGCACTCCACCAATATGGAAGAGTCGACCGAAATCCTGACGATTTTTCCGTGGTACAGCTACCTGGTCGGCTTATTTATTTTTGCGCTCGGCGTAATAGCAATCAGGCGAAAAAAAGAGAATGAAAAAGCGCGCTGGAATACCTTCGACAGCCTGTGTCTGGTATTCAGTGTGGCGACATTTTTTGTTGCTCCCGTGCAAAACCTGGCCTGGGGTGGCGTATTTAAACTGAAAGATACTGGCTATCCGGTATTTCGTTTTGCTAAGGATGTCATCGTCAATAATAACGAGGTGATTGAAGAGCAAGAACGGATGGCAAAACTTTCCGGAATGAAAGATACCTGGACGGTCACTGCCGTTAAGCCGAAGTATCAGACCTATGTGGTGGTGATCGGTGAAAGCGCGCGTCGCGATGCCCTCGGTGCCTTTGGCGGTCACTGGGACAATACCCCGTTTGCCAGCAGCGTTAACGGTTTGATATTTGCTGACTACATTGCCGCCAGTGGCTCCACGCAGAAATCGCTTGGCTTAACGCTCAATCGCGTAGTCGATGGCAAACCACAGTTTCAGGATAACTTTGTCACCCTGGCAAATCGCGCGGGCTTCCAGACCTGGTGGTTTTCCAACCAGGGCCAAATCGGCGAATACGATACTGCTATCGCCAGCATCGCCAAACGTGCAGATGAAGTGTACTTCCTGAAAGAAGGTAATTTTGAAGCAGATAAAAACACGAAAGACGAAGCGTTACTGGATATGACCGCTCAAGTGCTGGCGCAAGAGCACTCGCAACCGCAGCTGATTGTTCTGCATCTGATGGGCTCGCATCCGCAGGCCTGCGACAGGACACAAGGCAAATACGAAACCTTTGTGCAGTCGAAAGAAACGTCGTGCTATCTCTATACCATGACGCAAACGGACGATTTACTGCGCAAGCTGTACGATCAGTTACGCAACAGCGGCAGCAGCTTCTCGCTGGTTTACTTTTCTGACCACGGTCTGGCCTTTAAAGAGCGCGGCAAAGACGTGCAATACCTTGCCCATGATGATAAGTATCAGCAAAATTTCCAGGTGCCTTTTATGGTCATTTCCAGCGACGATAAAGCGCATCGGGTGATTAAAGCCCGCCGCTCAGCCAATGACTTCTTAGGTTTTTTCTCCCAGTGGACGGGAATTAAAGCGAAGGAAATTAACATCAAATACCCGTTTATATCTGAGAAGAAAGCCGGGTCGATATACATCACCAACTTCCAGTTACAGAAGGTGGATTACAACCATCTCGGAACCGATATTTTCGACCCGAAGCCTTAAAAACAAAAATCCGCCCCGAGAGGCGGATTTTTTATATCACCAAAGTGATTAGAAGCGGTAACCAACACCGGCAATCCAGGTGCCTACGTCAACGCTACGAATACGGCTCTGCTCGTAAGAGAAGTCCAGAGCAACGTTTTCCATCGGGTTGAACTGCAGACCAGCACCGTAGGAGAAACCGTAGTCGCTGGTGTCGTGTTTGTAGGTCGGGTATTCAGTGGTCTGGAATTTACCATAACCCACACCCACTACACCGTAGATGCTTGCCCAGTCGTTAATGCGGTAAGCCGGACCAGCAGTGATGCCGTAGTACTGGTTTTTGTTGTAGTCACCAGAGCTTGCAGTACGGCTTTTCTCGGTGTAAGTGAAAGAACCGATCACACCCAGCGGGCTGTTGTCTTCTTCATAGCGGTATTTCAGGTTGAAACCGCCCATTTTGTTCATTTGGCCCTGAGCGTCGCTCTGTGCGTAACCGCCAGTTACGGTAGAAGTCGCAGCTACGGAAGTACCTGCGGTGAAAGCCAGAACTGCGGCCAGTGCTGAAAGACATGCAATTTTTTTCATAACCACCTCAAATGTGATTCAAATAAGTCCTAAGTTTTAAATATATCAAAAATTAATGGGAAACTCTTCGCGATTTGTGATGTCTAACGGGCCATTTCATGTAACAGAACGTTTCCATACACCGCTATCCATCTAAATTTAAATCACTTTTTCAGAGAACTGCGTAAGTATTACGCATGTTTTCCCTGTCATTCATCCAGATTATTCCTAATCACCAGACTAATGATTCCATCAATCCTGGCGCATTTTAGTCAAAACGGGGGAAAATTTTTTCAACAAATGCTCAACCAGCATTGGGTATATGCAGTACACTCCACGCTTTACTTAAGTCTAGATATTTGTGGGAGAAAGGATGCCTGGTTCATTACGTAAAATGCCGGTCTGGTTACCAATAATCATATTGCTCGTTGCCATGGCGTCTATTCAGGGTGGAGCCTCGTTAGCTAAGTCACTTTTTCCTCTGGTGGGCGCACCGGGTGTCACTGCGCTGCGTCTGGCATTAGGAACGCTGATCCTCATCGCGTTCTTTAAGCCATGGCGACTGCGCTTTGCCAAAGAGCAACGGTTACCGCTGTTGTTTTACGGCGTTTCGCTGGGTGGGATGAATTATCTTTTTTATCTTTCTATTCAGACAGTACCGCTGGGTATTGCGGTGGCGCTGGAGTTCACCGGACCACTGGCGGTGGCGCTGTTCTCTTCTCGTCGCCCGGTAGATTTCGTCTGGGTTGTGCTGGCGGTTCTTGGTCTGTGGTTCCTGCTACCGCTGGGGCAAGACGTTTCCCATGTCGATTTAACCGGCTGTGCGCTGGCACTGGGGGCCGGGGCTTGTTGGGCTATTTACATTTTAAGTGGGCAACGCGCAGGAGCGGAACATGGCCCTGCGACGGTGGCAATTGGTTCGTTGATTGCAGCGTTAATTTTCGTGCCAATTGGAGCGCTTCAGGCTGGTGAAGCACTCTGGCACTGGTCGGTTATTCCATTGGGTCTGGCTGTCGCTATTCTCTCGACCGCTCTGCCTTATTCGCTGGAAATGATTGCCCTCACCCGTTTGCCAACACGGACATTTGGTACGCTGATGAGCATGGAACCGGCGCTGGCTGCCGTTTCCGGGATGATTTTCCTCGGAGAAACACTGACACCCATACAGCTGCTGGCGCTCGGCGCTATCATCGCCGCTTCAATGGGGTCTACGCTGACAGTACGCAAAGAGAGCAAAATAAAAGAATTAGACATTAATTAAATTTACATTTCTGCATGGTTATGCATAACCATGCAGAATTTCTCGCTACTTTTCCTCTACACCGTCTTTATATATCGAATTATGCAAAAGCATATTTATTCCGAAAATTCCTGGCGAGCAGATAAATAAGAATTGTTCTTATCAATATATCTAACTCATTGAATCTTTATTAGTTTTGTTTTTCACGCTTGTTACCACTATTAGTGTGATAGGAACAGCCAGAATAGCGGAACACATAGCCGGTGCTATACTTAGTCTCGTTAATTACTGGGACATAACATCAAGAGGATATGAAATTATGAGTACCGCTAAATTAGTTAAATCAAAAGCGACCAATCTGCTTTATACCCGCAACGATGTCTCCGACAGCGAGAAAAAAGCAACAGTAGAGTTGCTGAATCGCCAGGTTATCCAGTTTATTGATCTTTCTTTGATTACCAAACAAGCGCACTGGAACATGCGCGGCGCTAACTTCATTGCCGTACATGAAATGCTGGATGGCTTCCGCACCGCACTGATCGATCATCTGGATACCATGGCAGAACGTGCAGTGCAGCTGGGCGGTGTAGCTCTGGGGACCACTCAAGTTATCAACAGCAAAACCCCGCTGAAAAGTTACCCGCTGGACATCCACAACGTTCAGGATCACCTGAAAGAACTGGCTGACCGTTACGCAATCGTCGCTAATGACGTACGCAAAGCGATTGGCGAAGCGAAAGATGACGACACCGCAGATATCCTGACCGCCGCGTCTCGCGACCTGGATAAATTCCTGTGGTTTATCGAGTCTAACATCGAATAAATCCATCGCTGATGGTGCAGAACTTTAGTACCCGATAAAAGCGGCTTCCTGACAGGAGGCCGTTTTGTTTTGCAGCCCACCTCAACGCACTTATTTAGTGCATCCATCTGCTATCTCCAGCTGATTAAGTAAATTTTTTGTATCCACATCATCACACAATCGTTACATAAAGATTGTTTTTTCATCAGGTTTTACGCTAAATAATCACTGTGTTGAGTGCACAATTTTAGCGCACCAGATTGGTGCCCCAGAATGGTGCATCTTCAGGGTATTGCCCTATAAATCGTGCATCACGTTTTTGCCGCATCTCGAAAAATCAAGGAGTTGCAAAACTGGCACGATTTTTTCATATATGTGAATGTCACGCAGGGGATCGTCCCGTGGATAGAAAAAAGGAAATGCTATGAAGTCTGTATTAAAAGTTTCACTGGCTGCACTGACCCTGGCTTTTGCGGTTTCTTCTCATGCCGCGGATAAAAAATTAGTTGTCGCGACGGATACCGCCTTCGTTCCGTTTGAATTTAAACAGGGCGATAAATATGTGGGCTTTGACGTTGATCTGTGGGCGGCCATCGCTAAAGAGCTGAAGCTGGATTACGAACTGAAGCCGATGGATTTCAGTGGGATCATTCCGGCACTGCAAACCAAAAACGTCGATCTGGCGCTGGCGGGCATTACCATCACCGACGAGCGTAAAAAAGCGATCGATTTCTCTGACGGCTACTACAAAAGCGGCCTGTTAGTGATGGTGAAAGCTAACAATAACGATGTGAAAAGCGTGAAAGATCTCGACGGGAAAGTGGTTGCTGTGAAGAGCGGTACTGGCTCCGTTGATTACGCGAAAGCAAACATCAAAACTAAAGATCTGCGTCAGTTCCCGAACATCGATAACGCCTATATGGAACTGGGCACCAACCGCGCAGACGCCGTTCTGCACGATACGCCAAACATTCTGTACTTCATCAAAACCGCCGGTAACGGTCAGTTCAAAGCGGTAGGTGACTCTCTGGAAGCGCAGCAATACGGTATTGCGTTCCCGAAAGGTAGCGACGAGCTGCGTGACAAAGTCAACGGCGCGTTGAAAACCCTGCGCGAGAACGGAACTTACAACGAAATCTACAAAAAATGGTTCGGTACTGAACCGAAATAATAACGCTACACCTGTAAAACGCACTGGCAGTTCCCTCTCCCCTCTGGGGAGAGGATTAGGGTGAGGGGCGCAAACCCGCTCCGGGGCCATTAATTACCCTGAATTTGATTATTTACACCACGGTAACAGGAACAACATATGCAGTTTGACTGGAGTGCCATCTGGCCTGCCATTCCGCTTCTGATTGAAGGTGCCAAAATGACCCTGTGGATTTCGGTCCTCGGTCTGGCAGGCGGTCTGGTAATCGGATTGCTGGCAGGTTTTGCACGCACCTTCGGTGGTTGGATAGCCAACCACGTCGCGCTGGTCTTTATTGAAGTGATCCGCGGCACACCTATCGTCGTCCAGGTGATGTTTATCTATTTCGCCCTGCCGATGGCGTTTAACGACTTACGCATCGACCCATTTACTGCGGCGGTGGTCACCATCATGATCAACTCCGGCGCGTACATTGCGGAAATCACGCGTGGTGCGGTGCTGTCTATCCACAAAGGTTTTCGTGAAGCAGGACTGGCGCTCGGTCTTTCACGTTGGGAAACCATTCGCTACGTCATTTTACCGCTGGCACTGCGTCGTATGCTGCCGCCGCTGGGTAACCAGTGGATCATCAGCATTAAAGACACCTCGCTGTTTATTGTGATCGGCGTGGCGGAACTGACCCGTCAGGGGCAAGAAATTATTGCCGGTAACTTCCGCGCCCTTGAGATCTGGAGCGCCGTGGCGGTGTTCTATCTGATTATTACCCTGGTGCTGAGCTTTATTCTGCGTCGTCTGGAAAGAAGGATGAAAATCCTGTGATTGAATTTAAAAACGTCTCCAAGCACTTTGGCCCAACCCAGGTGCTGCACAATATCGATTTGAACATTGCCCAGGGCGAAGTCGTGGTGATTATCGGGCCGTCCGGTTCCGGTAAATCGACCCTGCTGCGCTGCATCAACAAACTGGAAGAAATCACCTCCGGCGATCTGATTGTCGATGGCCTGAAGGTTAACGATCCGAAAGTTGACGAGCGCCTGATTCGCCAGGAAGCAGGTATGGTGTTCCAGCAGTTTTACCTCTTCCCGCATCTGACGGCGCTGGAAAACGTCATGTTTGGTCCGCTACGCGTGCGTGGCGCGAACAAAGAAGAGGCGGAAAAACTGGCGCGTGAGCTGCTGGCGAAAGTCGGTCTGGCAGAACGTGCACATCACTACCCTTCCGAACTTTCTGGTGGTCAACAGCAGCGTGTGGCGATTGCCCGCGCGCTGGCGGTGAAGCCGAAAATGATGCTGTTTGATGAACCGACTTCCGCTCTTGACCCGGAACTGCGCCATGAAGTGCTGAAGGTTATGCAGGATCTGGCTGAAGAAGGGATGACGATGGTGATCGTGACCCACGAAATCGGTTTTGCCGAGAAAGTAGCTTCGCGGCTGATCTTTATCGACAAAGGCCGGATTGCGGAAGATGGCGATCCGCAGGTATTGATCAAGAACCCGCCGAGCCAGCGCTTGCAGGAATTTTTGCAGCACGTCTCTTAACTTCTCTGCCTCCCTTTCACCCGAAAGGGAGGCACACCAGATTCCTCTCATTTAAAATCGCCCCTCCCCCAGCATCTATACTTATCTTTTTGCTCTGTTTTCTCACTGGAGGAGTCATGCGGTGGATCCTGTTCATCCTCTTCTGCCTGCTGGGCGCACCTGCCCACGCGGTATCCATACCCGGCGTTACAACCACAACGACAACGGACTCAACGACTGAACCGGCCCCGGAACCGGATATCGAACAAAAAAAAGCGGCCTATGGCGCACTGGCGGATGTGCTGGATAACGACACCTCGCGTAAAGAATTGATCGACCAGTTGCGTACTGTCGCCGCGACGCCCCCTGCGGAACCGGTCCCGAAGATCGTGCCGCCGACGCTGGTTGAAGAGCAAACCGTACTGCAAAAGGTCACCGAAGTCAGCCGCCATTATGGTGAAGCCCTTTCCGCCCGCTTCGGGCAACTTTATCGCAATATCACCGGCTCCCCGCATAAGCCATTTAATCCACAAACCTTCAGCAATGCGCTGACCCATTTTTCAATGTTAGCGGTATTAGTGTTTGGTTTTTACTGGCTGATTCGCCTGTGCGCACTGCCGCTGTATCGCAAAATGGGTCAGTGGGCGAGGCAAAAAAATCGTGAGCGCAGCAACTGGTTGCAGCTTCCGGCGATGATTATCGGGGCGTTTATTATCGACCTGCTGTTACTGGCCCTGACATTATTTGTCGGCCAGGTATTAAGCGACAACCTGAATGCAGGCAGTCGCACCATCGCTTTCCAACAAAGTTTGTTTCTCAATGCCTTTGCCCTGATTGAATTTTTCAAAGCCGTACTACGCCTGATTTTTTGCCCAAACGTGGCTGAACTGCGCCCGTTCACGATTCAGGACGAGAGCGCCCGTTACTGGAGTCGTCGCCTGAGCTGGTTAAGCAGTTTGATAGGTTATGGCCTGATTGTGGCCGTGCCGATTATCTCTAATCAGGTGAATGTACAGATAGGTGCGCTGGCGAACGTCATCATTATGCTGTGCATGACCGTCTGGGCGTTGTACCTGATCTTTCGCAATAAAAAAGAGATTACCCAACATTTGCTCAACTTTGCGGAGCATTCGCTGGCCTTTTTCAGCCTGTTTATCCGCGCCTTTGCGCTGGTGTGGCACTGGCTGGCAAGCGCCTATTTTATCGTGCTGTTTTTCTTTTCGTTGTTCGATCCGGGCAACAGCCTGAAATTTATGATGGGTGCAACGGTGCGCAGCCTGGCGATTATTGGTATCGCAGCGTTTGTTTCCGGTATGTTTTCCCGCTGGCTGGCGAAAACCATCACCCTCTCGCCACATACTCAGCGTAACTATCCGGAGCTACAAAAACGGCTGAATGGCTGGCTTTCGGCGGCGCTGAAAACGGCGCGTATTCTGACCGTCTGCGTGGCGGTAATGTTGCTGTTGAGCGCATGGGGATTGTTCGATTTCTGGAACTGGCTGCAAAACGGCGCGGGGCAGAAAACCGTAGATATCCTGATCCGCATCGCACTCATTCTTTTCTTCTCGGCGGTTGGCTGGACAGTGCTCGCCAGTTTGATCGAAAACCGGCTGGCTTCGGATATTCATGGCCGCCCGCTACCCAGCGCCCGTACGCGTACCCTGCTGACGCTGTTCCGTAACGCGCTGGCGGTGATTATCAGTACCATCACCATCATGATTGTGTTGTCGGAAATCGGCGTCAATATCGCGCCATTGCTGGCAGGTGCTGGGGCATTAGGTCTGGCTATCTCGTTTGGTTCGCAAACGCTGGTGAAAGATATTATCACCGGGGTATTTATTCAGTTTGAAAACGGCATGAACACTGGAGATTTGGTTACTATCGGGCCGTTGACCGGCACTGTGGAACGGATGTCGATTCGCTCCGTGGGCGTGCGTCAGGATACCGGGGCGTATCACATCATTCCGTGGTCTTCGATAACCACCTTTGCTAACTTCGTCCGCGGCATTGGTTCGGTGGTGGCAAACTACGATGTTGATCGCCATGAAGATGCTGATAAAGCCAATCAGGCACTGAAAGATGCGGTAGCGGAATTGATGGAAAACGAAGAAATTCGCGGGCTGGTTATTGGTGAACCAAACTTTGCCGGGATTGTCGGCTTAAGCAATACCGCGTTTACACTGCGTGTTTCGTTCACCACGCTGCCACTCAAACAGTGGACGGTCCGCTTTGCCCTCGACAGCCAGGTGAAAAAGCATTTCGACCTGGCAGGTGTTCGCGCGCCAGTGCAGACTTATCAGGTGCTGCCTGCTCCGGGCGCGGCCCCGGCTGAACCGCTGCCGCCGGGGGAGCCAACGCTTTAACGTTGGCGATTAACAAAACGGCGGCGCTGCTCGTCGTTCATAAAGGTCCAGGCAATAAAGCGACTCTGCTTTTGCCCCTGGGCCATCTCTTTTTTAACCACCTTCACCGCGCCCACGTCCGTCAGAGCACGATACAACGGCGGTAAGTTTTCACCACGAGAAACCAGCGAGGTAAACCACATCACCTGCTTCGCGAAGCCTTTGCTCTCTTCAATCATCTTTTTGATAAAGGCGACTTCACCACCTTCACACCACAACTCCTGTTGCTGACCACCAAAGTTCAGTGCATCGTCTTTGTTCAGCCCCAGGTTACGGCGTTTACGCTCACTACCTGCCCGCGCTGCAGCGGCGGAATCGTGGAATGGCGGGTTACACAAGGTCGCGTCGTATTGCTCGTTTTTATGGATGATGCCGTTAAAAATTGCCCCACTCTCTTTTTGCCGACGCAGACGAATGGCGCGGTTAAGCCCCGGATTAGCACTGATAATCGCCTGCGCACTGCTTAACGCCTGGCTGCTGGTTTCACTACCGGTAAAACGCCAGCCATATTCATGTACGCCAATCAGCGGATAAATACAGTTCGCACCAACGCCGATATCCAGAATGCTGGCATTCGCTGGAATTGTTCCGCTTGCTTCAGCCAGTAAATCGGCAAGGTGATGAATATAATCCGCCCGGCCCGGTACTGGTGGGCAGAGAAAACCGTCGGGGATATCCCAGTTCGCTACGGCGTAAAAATGGGCCAGCAACGCCTTATTGAGCGCCTTCACCGCCAGCGGATTGGCAAAGTCTACGCTTTGCTCCCCGGCGGGTGTAAGCGTGAGGAATTGCCTGAGTTCAGGATTGACCTGACAAAGCGTGGCGAGATCGTAGCGGCTGTGATGACGGTTGCGCGGATGCAACCCCGGTTTCTGGGCGGACATAGCATTCTCCTTTAAGCAGCGGCGTAAGATACCCGCATAACGCGACAGGGTAAATATCTGGCTGCGTTTATCATTCCCCAAAACCTTAACATGGCTATGGTTTATGGCAATTCATCATAAAAATCAGCATTATTCATGTCATTGATTTGTCTTATTTTGTAAAAATATATCGTTCAAAAAATAAGCACATCTCTGTCAATTTTTTGCGTCATTTTCATCGCCCAGGCGACCTACACTTATCAGGCACTACCCGTTGTATTTATGAGGATGTCATTATGAAAAAGTGCCTCACACTACTGATTGCCACCGTCCTGAGCGGAATCTTTCTCACGGCTTATGCCGCGCAACCGATGAGTAACCTGGACAGCGGTCAGCTACGGCCCGCCGGTACCGTTTCGGCAACTGGCGCATCAAACCTAAGCGATCTGGAGGATAAACTGGCAGAAAAAGCGCGCGAGCAAGGCGCGAAAGGTTATGTCATTAATTCCGCAGGCGGAAATGACCAGATGTTCGGTACTGCAACCATCTACAAATAACCCCACCAACGTAACTGCATTCGCCTCTGGATGCAGTTTTCGCCTGTTTTGTAATCAAAAAACATCAAATATGAACTCAATGTAAATAAATGTATTTCTTTTTCGCGCAATGGGTGATAGAAAATCGCGCCAAGTGATAATGCTTATCAAAATTATTATCACTTGCACGAACACTATCACGGGATTAACAGTGGCATCGCATCCGCAGAGATGCTTTCTCGTGGCAGTGAAAATTTCAACATATAAGAAAAAGTCACCTGCAAAATGGAAAACAATCGCAATTTCCCTGCCAGACAATTTCATTCGCTCACGTTCTTTGCCGGTCTTTGTATTGGCATCACGCCTGTGGCTCAGGCACTCGCCGCCGAAGGGCAAACTAACGCGGATGACACGCTGGTTGTCGAAGCATCAACGCCTTCGCTTTATGCGCCACAACAATCTGCCGATCCGAAATTCTCGCGTCCGGTAGCGGATACTACCCGCACGATGACGGTGATTTCTGAACAAGTGATTAAAGATCAGGGCGCAACCAACCTTACCGACGCGCTCAAAAACGTCCCCGGCGTGGGTGCGTTTTTTGCGGGTGAGAACGGTAACTCCACCACTGGCGACGCCATTTATATGCGCGGTGCTGATACCTCTAACAGTATTTATATTGATGGCATTCGCGATATCGGCAGCGTCTCGCGCGACACCTTCAATACTGAGCAGGTCGAAGTGATTAAAGGGCCTTCCGGCACCGACTACGGGCGCAGCGCGCCGACGGGCTCGATCAATATGATCAGCAAGCAGCCGCGCAATGATTCCGGCATTGACGCCTCCGCCAGTATTGGCAGCGCCTGGTTCCGCCGCGGCACGCTGGACGTCAATCAGGTCATTGGTGATACCACTGCGGTGCGCCTGAATGTGATGGGCGAAAAAACGCACGATGCCGGACGCGACAAAGTCAAAAATGAGCGTTACGGCGTCGCCCCTTCTATCGCTTTTGGCCTTGGTACAGCGAATCGTTTGTATCTTAATTATCTGCATGTCACCCAGCACAACACGCCAGACGGCGGCATTCCGACCATCGGTTTGCCGGGTTATTCTGCCCCATCTGCGGGAACAGCGGCTCTGAATCATTCCGGAAAAGTTGATACTCATAACTTTTACGGCACGGATTCCGATTACGACGATTCGACCACCGACACCGCCACCATGCGTTTTGAGCACGACATCAACGATAACACCACCATTCGCAATACTACCCGTTGGTCGCGCGTAAAGCAGGATTACCTTATGACGGCGATTATGGGCGGGGCGTCGAATATTACTCAGCCCACCAGCGATGTGAATAGCTGGACCTGGTCACGCACGGCGAATACTAAAGATGTGAGTAATAAAATTCTCACCAACCAGACCAACCTGACCTCGACGTTCTATACCGGTTCTATCGGTCATGATGTCAGTACCGGCGTGGAATTTACCCGTGAAACGCAGACTAACTACGGCGTTAATCCGGTGACGTTACCCGCGGTAAATATTTATCATCCTGACAGCAGCATTCATCCCGGCGGCCTGACGCGCAACGGCGCAAACGCCAATGGTCAGACGGATACCTTCGCAATTTACGCCTTCGATACGCTGCAAATCACCCGTGATTTTGAGCTGAACGGCGGGATCCGTCTGGATAATTATCATACTGAATATGACAGTGCCACCGCCTGCGGCGGCAGCGGACGCGGTGCCATCACCTGCCCAGCTGGTGTGGCAAAAGGTTCTCCGGTCACCACCGTCGACACCGCCAAGTCGGGCAATCTGGTGAACTGGAAAGCCGGGGCGCTGTATCACCTGACGGAAAACGGTAATGTCTATATTAACTATGCCGTTTCCCAGCAGCCTCCGGGCGGCAACAACTTCGCCCTTGCGCAGTCTGGCAGCGGTAACAGTGCCAACCGCACCGATTTTAAACCGCAAAAAGCCAACACCAGCGAGATTGGCACCAAATGGCAGGTTCTGGATAAACGCCTGTTGCTCACCGCCGCGCTGTTCCGTACTGATATCGAAAATGAAGTTGAGCAAAATGATGACGGAACTTACTCGCAATACGGTAAGAAACGTGTCGAAGGCTATGAGATATCCGTGGCCGGGAATATCACTCCCGCGTGGCAGGTGATTGGCGGCTATACCCAGCAAAAAGCAACCATCAAAAACGGCAAAGATGTTGCCCAGGATGGTTCCTCATCGCTGCCGTATACCCCGGAGCACGCCTTCACCTTATGGAGCCAGTATCAGGCAACCGATGATATCTCTGTTGGCGCGGGCGCACGCTATATCGGCAGTATGCATAAAGGTTCAGACGGCGCGGTGGGAACGCCAGCGTTTACCGAAGGTTACTGGGTCGCCGATGCCAAACTGGGGTATCGGGTTAATCGCAATCTCGACTTCCAGCTAAACGTTTACAACCTGTTTGATACCGATTACGTCGCCTCAATCAACAAGAGCGGCTACCGTTATCACCCGGGCGAGCCAAGAACCTTCTTGCTCACAGCCAATATGCATTTCTGATTCAGATGTGGGGCGCAGGCCCCACTTTTTGGAGAACTTGTATGATGTACCACATTCCCGGCGTGTTATCGCCACAGGACGTCGCCCGGTTTCGCGAACAACTGGAACAAGCCGAATGGGTGGATGGACGCGTCACCACCGGCGCACAAGGTGCGCAAGTTAAGAACAATCAACAGGTCGACACCCGCAGCACGTTATACGCCGCCCTGCAAAATGAGGTGCTGAACGCGGTTAACCAACATGCTTTATTCTTTGCCGCGGCCTTGCCGCGTACCCTTTCCACGCCGCTGTTTAATCGCTATCAGAACAATGAAACCTATGGTTTCCATGTGGATGGCGCAGTACGCAGCCATCCACAAAACGGCTGGATGCGTACTGACCTTTCTGCCACGCTGTTTTTAAGCGATCCACAAAGCTACGACGGCGGCGAACTGGTCGTTAATGACACCTTCGGACAACATCGGGTAAAACTCCCGGCAGGCGATCTCGTGTTGTATCCCTCCAGCAGCCTGCATTGCGTGACACCCGTAACCCGCGGCGTACGAGTGGCATCATTTATGTGGATCCAGTCGATGATCCGCGATGATAAAAAGCGCGCCATGCTGTTTGAACTGGACAACAATATTCAGTCGCTGAAAAGCCGCTACGGCGAAAGTGAAGAGATCCTGTCGCTGCTTAATCTTTATCATAATCTGCTGCGGGAATGGTCGGAGATCTGATGCTTGAACTGCCCGAGTTCGTCCCTGGATTAGCTACACTTAACTGTACAAGTATTGATATGGGGAGGTCGATATGGCATCCGGTTGGGCTAACGATGACGCCGTCAACGAACAGATCAACAGTACAATTGAAGATGCGATTGCCCGCGCTCGGGGTGAAATTCCGCGTGGCGAAAGCCTGTATGAATGTGAAGAGTGCGGTGCCCCCATCCCGCAAGCCCGTCGGGAAGCCATTCCTGGCGTGCGCTTATGTATTCATTGTCAGCAGGAGAAAGATTTACAAAAACCAGCTTATACAGGATATAATCGCAGAGGTTCGAAAGACAGCCAGTTACGTTAACTACAACTGGCGAGATGTATAGCGAGTATAATTTGTATTTTGCGTGGCATTCCGTGCCTTTAACGCTGTCGTGACTGCCACGCTGCATAAAACAAGTCCATAAGTACAACAAATAAATGGTTTATCAGTATGTTAGATATCAATCAATTTATTTGAACAAGGCGGTCAATTCTCTTCGATTTTATCTCTCGTAAAAAAACGTGATACTCATCACATCGACGAAACAACGTCACTTATACAAAAATCACCTGCGAGAGATTAATTATGAAAACTATCAATACTGTTGTTGCTGCTATGGCTCTTTCAACTCTGTCATTTGGCGTGTTTGCCGCGGAACCGGTAACGGCATCCCAGGCACAGAACATGAATAAAATCGGCGTGGTTTCTGCCGATGGCGCATCCACCCTCGATGCCCTGGAAGCGAAACTGGCTGAGAAAGCCGCGGCAGCCGGTGCCAGTGGATACAGCATCACTTCCGCCACCAACAACAATAAATTAAGCGGTACTGCGGTAATTTATAAGTAATTCGTAGGACGGATAAGGCGTTTACGCCGCATCCGGCAACAGATGCCTGATGCGACGCTACCGCGTCTTATCAGGCCTACAAAATCCGAACCGTTGGACGGATCAGGCGTTTACGCTACGTCCAGCACAAGTATTTCCCTGTCTGTTTGCCGACAGACGCATATGCTCTAACCCTCATTGATCCTATGTTACCCTTGTTTGCCCGTCCGCCACTGGACGGGCTTTTTTTTAGCTGGCTAACTGCTGACAGAAAGCCTGCAACGTCTCTTCCGGCATACCAATCTGCCGCGCTGCATCACAAATGGCCTGCCAGCTTCCCGCATCCAGTGGAATCCCCTGCTTCTGCCGTTCGCGACGCGTGTTCACTTCCCACTCGCCCGGTAGCAAAATCGGCTTATCATCATCATGCGGCGAGGCTTTCACCCACTCGGCAAAGGCTTCGGTCTGCGCGTTACAATCCGGCGCGCCGAAGAGTTCCGGGTTGATGATGATAGTGGTCATGCAGTTAAGAATGGCATCGGGACTGGTTTGTAACGTTTCCTGATGCGTCGTTTTACCGCCGGAAAGCGCCCCGCCAAGAATTTCACACATCGCTGCAAGGGCGTAGCCTTTATGTTCGGCAAAGGTCAACAGCGAACCCAACGGCGACTCCTGCATTACCGCCGGATTGGTCGTCGGCACGCCGTTAACGTCAATCAGGCAACCTGGCGGCACGGGGACGCCTTTATGCCAGGCGACGCGGGTTTTGCCAAATGCAATGGCGCTGGTGGCGTAATCAAGCAACAGCGGGAAATTATCTTTACGAGGGAAAACCACACAGAACGGATTGGTGCCAAAGCGGCTGTCGCGACCGTGGAACGGTGCGACCATTGGAATACCGACCACGCTAACAAAGTGGATAGAGACAAACCCCGCCGCTGCACACTGCTCCGCCCAGTAACCGATACGGCCGATATGATGCGAGTTATGTAGCGCCACGGCAGCAATACCGTGCTGATGCGCTTTCTCAATCCCCAGCGCCATCGCTTCGTGTGCCGCGACCTGACCGAATGCGCGATCGCCATCGAGCGTGACTGCCGCCCCCGCCTCTTTAACGATTTTGGCATGATGGTTAATTTGCAGATGCCCCTGACTCCAGGAACGCACATAGCTTGGGATCATGCCAATACCATGAGAATCATGCCCTGCCAGGTTTGCCGCGATTAAATGATCGGCCACTAATTTCGCTTCTTGTTCCTCGCTACCCATCTGACGAAATACAGCCTGAATAAAACTGTGCAGCGTCTGAGCATCAAAGCGATGACCACTTTCCATGGTTAACTCCTGTTTATGTTATGTGTTTGTTGTTTTTTTATGCTGCACGCCGGGCGTGGGAAGGTCAATAAAGATGCAGGAATTTCATATTGCGGTGGGGTAAAAGCCGGATGACATGGCTCATCCGGCTGAGAAAAGAATTAAAATGCCTGATTAACGCGCGCCAGGCCGTCGCTGATAGTTGCCGCTTCACCCGTAGCCACCAGGCAGCAAGCCATCTGGATTTTCAGCGATTCGGGAATCGGTTCGCTGCCAGCAAGGCAACGCTCAATCCACTGCGCCGTGGTTTCCGGATCTTTTGCTTGTGGCAGTAACTCGCTACCAGCAGGGTCCTGTTTTTCATACAGCACCCGCATCCCTTCACGGTCAATGAGATTGATCTGCGGGCAGCGCTGCGGATTAGCATACACTTCACCTTCAGTACCATGCATTAGTAGCGCCCGCCCGCCGATATCGCTAAAGAACTTCGCGACGCGTCCAATGTATTCCGGATGCGAAACGCTGGAAAGACGCAGCGCCTCACCTTCGGCAAATGGCGTCGCCAGTTTCGCCAGGGTATGTGCACTGTTACGCACGCCCATCCGCCAGCGCATCGCCAGTTGTTTTTCCAGCGGCGGGCAAAACGCGCCGACTGGCATAAACACCGGTTGATGTTCGTCGAGCTTCGCCTGCGCCTGCCCGCCGTGCAACGTTGGCGTAATACCCATCAATTCAAAAATGGTTTCAGTCAGCACGCGGGTTGGATCTTCGCTAACCCCGTGAACCACCACAGGAAAACCGAGTTTGTGCAGGAGAATCGCCAACAACGGCGTCAGGTTGGCCTGTTTACGCGCGCCGTTGTAACTGGGGATGACAATCGGCATCGGCTTGCCTGCAGGCGGCGTCAGCTTGATGGTGTGATTTTGCATGGCTTCGTAAAAGCCGAGCATCTCTGCTTCCCCTTCCCCTTTGATACGTAGCGCAATCAATACGCCGCCCAACTCAAGGTCAGGGACTTCACCATTGAGCATATGGGCATACAGACCGCGCGCAGTATCCCGGTCTAAATCGCGCGCGTGGTTTTTCCCGCGCCCGATCTCTTTAATGATTTTGCGATAGTCCATTTACGACTCCTTACCTGACTCACATCATTAACGCCGCCGACGGCGTGGGGATTTCGTTTTTTCTTTCTTTTTAACTATACCTTCAGGGACTTCCGGTTGCTCTATCGGAAATACCGGTAATGCATCCAGTAGTCGCTTGCCATAATTTTTGGTCAGCAAGCGTTTGTCGTAGATAACCACTTCGCCCCAGCAACCGTGGCTTCGAATCAGTCGCCCAACCTGCTGAATCAGGTTAAACGAGGCGCTCGGCAGGCTTTGCACCTCAAACGGATAGCGGTTGAGGCTTTTCAGCCATTCCCCTTCGGTGATCACCACCGGGCTGTCGATGGGCGGAAAAGCGATTTTGTGGATATGCACCTGGCTGAGCAGATCACCTTTCAAATCAAGCCCTTCGGCAAATGACTGTAAGCCCACCAGCACACTATGCTCACCGTTGGCAACGCGTTTGCGGTGCAGTTCAACTAAGCGATAACGCGGCTGATCGCCCTGCACCAGCAGCATCAGGCGTAAATCCGTCACATAGTCGAGAAAGCGCTGCATCGCCCGTCCGCTGGCAAACAGTACCAACATACCGAGATGTTTTTTGCTCTCCACCTGCTCACGGAAAAAGGCCGCCATTTCGGCAATATGCTGCTCTTCGTTGTCGATGGAAGGCTCAAAGCGCATCCGGGGAATAACAATTTTGCCCTGTTCGCAGTGGTTAAAGGGGGAATCCAGCGCCACAAAACGGTCGCCCGCTTTCTCTTTCAGCCCGCTCATCTCCTGCAAACGCGAAAAACTGTTCAGCGAACGCAAGGTTGCGGAGGTGACAATAATGTGCGGAATACTGCGCCACAGCAGCCTTTCCAGCTGATCGCTGACACGTATCCCCACGCAGTGAAACCAGAGATGCAGCTGCCCTTCGCGCTCTTCCCGCGTCGCCCATTTGGTCACCGGCGCACCGGAAGATTGCGCCAGAGACGCCAGCCGCCAGAGTTTGCTTTGCGCCTCGAACATCCCCAACGCGCGGTTCATCTGCAAAATCAACCGATGCAGACGCACAATATCGTGGCTGCCGGTTTTCTCACTTAAATCGTTAAGAAATAACTCCGCCAGACCACGCAGCATCTCGGTGAGTTTTGCCAGCCGCTGGCAGATCTCCAGCACTTCATCAGGCAGTTCGCCCATCGCAAAACGGTGCTCTGCCTCCTGCCCGGCAGGCATGTAGAGATTGAGAATGTTGTTTAACGAGGCGATAAGCTCATACAACTCTTCACAATGCGCATTCAAACGTTCAGGGATCGCCAGCGGTGGGATGGTCTTCGGGCGAAACTGCTCCATGCAGGTAGCGACCAGTTTCGTGAACAAGTCCAGCTGTAGTCGATACCAGGGCGCGGTGATTTCGGCACTCATCTCCAGCGCATCCCGGGCCACATCTGGCAGGTGATGACCTTCGTCCAGCACCAGCAGCAGATTTTTCGGGTCAGGTAGTACGGCTTCGCTTTCCATCGCCGCCATCACCAGCGCATGGTTTGCCACCACCACTTCCGCTTCCTGAATCTCCCGACGAGCAACAAAAAACGGGCATTCACGATAGTAGTAACAGTTGCGGTTGAGGCAGCTGGCTTTGTCGGTACTTAAACGACGCCAGAGATCGTCATCTATAGCGATATCAGTATGATCGCGCAGACCATCCCATTTATAAGTGTCGAGATCGCCCTTCAGCTTCGCACAACGTTTTTGCTCTTCCTGATTATTTGGCGTCAGTTCGTCGTCAAGAAACGCCAGCAGATCCTGTTGCGTGGGCTCAGTGCTGGCGAGCGCCGTCAGATTACGCGGGCAAACGTAGCGCCCACGCCCAAAAGCGGCAGTGAATTTAAGATCGGGAATGATCTTTTTCAGCAGCGGTAAATCTTTGCTGTACATCTGATCCTGCAATGCCACGTTGGCGGTACTCACCACCAGCGTTTTTTGCTCTTCGCGGGCAATGGCGATGCCGGGGATCAAATAGGAGAGCGTTTTCCCAACGCCGGTGGGGGCTTCAATCGCCAGATGCCGCCCTTCTTCTCCGGCCAGCGTTTTGGCGACGTCCGCAATCATCTGCCGCTGCGGCGCACGGGGAATAAAGTCGGGGATCTGTTCCTGAAGCGCCTTATACCAGGCGGCAATTTGCGCTTTAAGCGCGGCGGTTAATGCCATGAGAAAACCTGAAATACTGTATAAACAGCCAATATTGTGGCATTTTTCGGTTTTCAGGGGTAATGGTTTTTCTGTTTCTGGAAAGCGGCTCGCAATAACCACCAACATAATGCGGTTTAATGCCCGTTCGAGCACAAAGGATCCAACACGTCATGCAAGACACCATCATAAATTTCTACAGCACCAGCGATGACTACGGTGATTTTTCTAACTTTGCCGCCTGGCCCATCAAGGTTGACGGGAAAACCTGGCCCACCTCAGAACACTATTTTCAGGCACAAAAATTCCTTGATGAAAAATACCGCGAAGAGATCCGTCGGGTTTCTTCCCCTATGGTCGCCGCACGCATGGGGCGCGATCGTTCTAAGCCTCTGCGTAAAAACTGGGAGTCGGTCAAAGAACAGGTGATGCGAAAAGCACTTCGCGCTAAATTCGAACAGCATCCAGAACTGCGTGCGCTCTTGCTGGCAACCGCGCCCGCAAAACTGGTTGAGCATACGGAAAACGATGCTTACTGGGGAGACGGTGGTAATGGTAAGGGCAAGAATCGACTGGGCTACCTTTTAATGGAGTTGCGCGAACAATTGGCTATAGAGAAGTAACGTCTCGGTGGCTTATGGGCGGTAAAACAGATAAATTTTTTCCCGTGTTCTCAAATTGCTGACAAGTGCTTGTTGTGAAATGCCGGATGCGGCGTAAACGCCTTATCCGGCCTACAAAAGCATGCAAATTCAATATATTGCAGAGTTCACGTAGGCCTGATAAGCGTAGCGCATCAGGCAGTTTTGCGTTTGTTCATCAGCCTGATGCCGGGCATAGCCCGGCATAAAAGATTACTGCGCAGCGGTAGGTTTACGCGGACGGCGGCGACGTTGTTGTTCGCCTGCCGGTTTGGCATCGCCGAGGCGGCGAGACGGTTTTTCTGCAGGTTTCGCGCTTGCAGATTTTGCGCCACCTTCCCCACGGCGTGGTTGCTGTTGACCGCGACCACCACCTTGCCCACGACCGCCGCCGCCACGTTGCTGGCGACCGTTCTGGATCGGTTCGGCTTTGATTGACGGGTCCGGCTCATAGCCCGGAATCGCAATGCGCGGGATCTCTTTTTTCAGCAGTTTTTCGATATCACGCAGCAGTTTGTGTTCATCAACACACACCAGCGACAACGCTTCACCGGTAGCAGCCGCACGACCGGTACGCCCGATACGGTGGACATAATCTTCCGGTACGTTTGGCAGTTCATAGTTGACGACGTGCGGCAACTCTTCGATATCCAGACCGCGCGCAGCGATATCGGTCGCCACCAGTACGCGAATGTCACCCGATTTAAAATCAGCCAGCGCACGGGTACGCGCACCTTGCGATTTATTCCCGTGGATCGCCGCACTACGGATGCCATCTTTATTAAGCTGCTCAGCCAGATGGTTAGCGCCGTGTTTGGTACGGGTAAACACCAGCACCTGCTGCCAGTTCCCTTTACCAATCATGTGCGACAGCAATTCGCGTTTGCGTTTCTTATCAACAAAGTGAACGTGCTGGGTCACCTGATCAGACGCGGTATTGCGGCGTGCCACTTCGATTTCCAGCGGGTTGTGCAACAGTTTTTCCGCCAGGGCTTTAATATCGTCAGAGAAGGTCGCAGAGAACAGCAGGTTCTGGCGTTTCGCTGGCAGTTTTGTTAACACGCGACGGATATCGTGGATAAAGCCCATGTCGAGCATGCGGTCAGCTTCATCGAGGACGAGGATTTCAACCTGATCCAGCTTCACTGCATTTTGATGTTCCAGGTCCAGCAAACGTCCCGGTGTTGCCACCAGAACATCAACGCCGCCGCGCAGCTTCATCATTTGCGGGTTAATGCTGACACCGCCAAACACCACCAGCGAACGAATGTTCAAATATTTGCTGTAATCACGGACGTTTTCGCCAATCTGCGCAGCCAGTTCACGGGTCGGGGTAAGAATGAGCGCACGTACCGGACGACGCCCTTTGGCGTGCGGCTGGCGAGTGATCAGGTGTTGCAACAGCGGCAGCGTAAAGCCCGCTGTTTTACCGGTACCGGTCTGGGCGCTAGCCATCAGGTCGCGGCCTTCCAGCACCGCAGGGATCGCCTGCTGCTGAATAGGGGTGGGTTCACGGTAACCCTGCTCGGCAACGGCGCGCAGGATATCAGGGCTTAAACCCAAAGAATCGAAAGACATAACTACTCCGAACCGCCCCGACCGTTACCGGTGTAGTTTTCAGGGAGATACTGAAAAGGAAAATGACAAAAACCACAATGTCATGAGGGAGCGGAGTGTAGCAGTTTTTGTGACGCAGCGCATAAATTATCCCTGTGACTGGCGTAGCTAAAATTCTTAGCCATACTGGACAACTCCCCTATGGAGTCATAATCTTAATCAATCATTTGATTAAGAATGGACTGTGCGATGAATAATCCTGCCATGACAATCAAGGGTGAACAGGCGAAAAAACAGCTGATTGCTGCCGCACTGGCGCAGTTTGGTGAATATGGAATGAACGCCACCACCCGCGAGATAGCCGCCCAGGCCGGGCAGAATATCGCTGCCATCACCTACTACTTCGGTTCGAAAGAAGATTTGTACCTCGCCTGCGCCCAGTGGATTGCCGATTTTATTGGCGAGCAGTTCCGTCCGCACGCCGAAGAGGCCGAACGCTTGTTCGCACAACCACAGCCTGATCGCGCAGCCATCCGTGAACTGATCCTTCGCGCCTGCAGGAACATGATTAAGCTGCTCACCCAGGATGACACCGTCAACCTCAGCAAGTTTATCTCCCGTGAGCAGCTCTCTCCCACGGCAGCCTATCACCTGGTGCACGAACAGGTGATTAGCCCGCTACACAGCCACCTGACACGCCTGATTGCCGCCTGGACCGGCTGCGACGCCAACGATACCCGCATGATCCTCCATACTCATGCGTTGATTGGTGAGATTCTGGCGTTCCGTCTTGGCAAAGAAACAATTCTGTTACGTACCGGCTGGACCGCGTTCGATGAAGAAAAGACCGAACTGATCAACCAGACGGTGACCTGTCATATCGACCTGATTTTGCAAGGATTATCGCAAAGGAGTTTGTAGTGATGAAAAAACCTGTCGTGATCGGATTGGCGGTAGTGGTACTTGCCGCCGTGGTTGCCGGAGGCTACTGGTGGTATCAAAGCCGCCAGGATAACGGCCTGACGCTGTATGGCAACGTGGATATTCGCACCGTAAATCTGAGCTTCCGTGTCGGTGGTCGCGTTGAGTCGCTGGCGGTGGACGAAGGTGATGCGATCAAAGCGGGCCAGGTACTGGGCGAACTGGATCACAAGCCGTATGAGATTGCCCTGATGCAGGCGAAAGCGGGCGTCTCGGTGGCACAGGCGCAGTATGACCTGATGCTTGCCGGGTATCGCGATGAAGAAATCGCTCAGGCCGCCGCAGCGGTGAAACAGGCGCAAGCCGCCTATGACTATGCGCAGAACTTCTATAACCGCCAGCAAGGACTGTGGAAAAGCCGCACCATTTCGGCAAATGACCTGGAAAATGCCCGCTCCTCGCGCGACCAGGCACAGGCAACGCTGAAATCAGCACAGGATAAATTGCGTCAGTACCGTTCCGGTAACCGTGAACAGGACATCGCTCAGGCGAAAGCCAGCCTCGAACAGGCGCAGGCGCAACTGGCGCAGGCGGAGCTGAATTTACAGGACTCAACGTTGATAGCACCGTCTGATGGCACGCTGTTAACGCGCGCGGTAGAGCCAGGCACGGTTCTCAATGAAGGTGGCACGGTGTTTACCGTTTCACTAACGCGTCCGGTGTGGGTACGTGCCTATGTTGATGAACGGAATCTTGACCAGGCCCAGCCGGGGCGCAAAGTGCTGCTTTATACCGATGGTCGCCCGGACAAGCCCTATCACGGACAGATTGGTTTCGTTTCGCCGACTGCTGAATTTACCCCGAAAACCGTCGAAACACCGGATCTGCGTACCGACCTCGTCTATCGCCTGCGTATTGTGGTGACCGACGCCGATGATGCGTTACGCCAGGGAATGCCGGTGACGGTGCAATTCGGTAACGAGGCAGGACATGAATGATGCCGTTATCACGCTGAACGGCCTGGAAAAACGCTTTCCGGGCATGGACAAGCCCGCCGTCGCGCCGCTCGATTGTACCATTCACGCCGGTTATGTGACGGGGCTGGTGGGGCCGGACGGTGCAGGTAAAACCACGCTAATGCGGATGCTGGCGGGATTACTGAAACCCGACAGCGGCAATGCCACGGTGATTGGCTTTGATCCAATCAAAAACGACGGCGCGCTGCACGCCGTGCTCGGCTATATGCCGCAGAAATTTGGTCTGTATGAAGATCTCACGGTGATGGAGAACCTCAATCTGTACGCGGATTTGCGCAGCGTCACCGGCGAGGCACGTAAGCAAACTTTTGCTCGCCTGCTGGAGTTTACGTCTCTTGGGCCGTTTACCGGACGCCTGGCGGGCAAGCTCTCCGGTGGGATGAAACAAAAACTCGGTCTGGCCTGTACCCTGGTGGGCGAACCGAAAGTGTTGCTGCTCGATGAACCCGGCGTCGGCGTTGACCCTATCTCACGGCGCGAACTGTGGCAGATGGTGCATGAGCTGGCGGGCGAAGGGATGTTAATCCTCTGGAGTACCTCGTATCTCGACGAAGCCGAGCAGTGCCGTGACGTGTTACTGATGAACGAAGGCGAGTTGCTGTATCAGGGAGAACCAAAAGCCCTGACACAAACCATGGCCGGACGCAGCTTTCTGATGACCAGTCCACACGAGGGCAACCGCAAACTGTTGCAACGCGCCTTGAAACTGCCGCAGGTCAGCGACGGCATGATTCAGGGGAAATCGGTACGTCTGATCCTCAAAAAAGAGGCCACACCAGACGATATTCGCCATGCCGAAGGGATGCCGGAAATCAACATCAACGAAACTACGCCGCGTTTTGAAGATGCGTTTATTGATTTGCTGGGCGGTGCCGGAACCTCGGAATCGCCGCTGGGTGCAATATTGCATACGGTAGAAGGCACACCCGGCGAGACGGTGATCGAAGCGAAAGAACTAACCAAGAAATTTGGTGATTTTGCCGCCACCGATCACGTCAACTTTGCCGTTAAACGAGGGGAGATTTTTGGTCTGCTCGGGCCAAACGGCGCGGGGAAATCGACCACCTTTAAGATGATGTGCGGCTTGCTGGTGCCGACCTCCGGTCAGGCGCTGGTGCTGGGGATGGATCTGAAAGAGAGTTCCGGTAAAGCGCGCCAGCATCTCGGCTATATGGCGCAAAAGTTTTCGCTCTATGGTAACCTGACGGTCGAACAGAATTTACGCTTTTTCTCTGGTGTGTATGGCTTACGCGGTCGGGCGCAGAACGAAAAAATCTCCCGTATGAGCGAGGCGTTCGGCCTGAAAAGTATCGCCTCCCACGCCACCGATGAACTGCCATTAGGTTTTAAACAGCGGCTGGCACTGGCCTGCTCGCTGATGCATGAACCGGACATTCTGTTTCTCGACGAACCGACGTCCGGCGTTGATCCGATTACTCGCCGCGAATTCTGGCTACATATCAACAGCATGGTAGAGAAAGGCGTCACGGTGATGGTCACCACCCACTTTATGGATGAAGCAGAATATTGCGACCGCATCGGCCTGGTGTACCGTGGGAAATTAATTGCCAGCGGCACGCCGGATGATTTGAAAGCGCAGTCGGCCAACGACGAGCAACCCGATCCCACCATGGAGCAAGCCTTTATTCAGTTGATCCACGACTGGGATAAGGAGCATAGCAATGAGTAACCCGATCCTGTCCTGGCGTCGCGTACGGGCGCTGTGCGTTAAAGAGACGCGGCAGATCGTTCGCGATCCGAGTAGCTGGCTGATTGCGGTAGTGATCCCGCTGCTACTGCTGTTTATTTTTGGTTACGGCATTAACCTCGACTCCAGCAAGCTGCGGGTCGGGATTTTACTGGAACAGCGTAGCGAAGCGGCGCTGGATTTCACCCACACCATGACCGGTTCGCCCTACATCGACGCCACCATCAGCGATAACCGTCAGGAACTGATCGCCAAAATGCAGGCGGGGAAAATTCGCGGTCTGGTGGTTATTCCGGTGGATTTTGCGGAACAGATGGAGCGCGCCAACGCCACCGCACCGATTCAGGTGATCACCGACGGCAGTGAGCCGAATACCGCTAACTTTGTACAGGGGTATGTCGAAGGGATCTGGCAGATCTGGCAAATGCAGCGAGCGGAGGACAACGGGCAGACTTTTGAACCGCTTATTGATGTACAAACCCGCTACTGGTTTAACCCGGCGGCGATTAGCCAGCACTTCATTATCCCCGGTGCGGTGACCATTATCATGACGGTCATCGGCGCGATTCTCACCTCGCTGGTGGTGGCGCGAGAATGGGAACGCGGCACCATGGAGGCTCTGCTCTCTACGGAGATTACCCGCACGGAACTGCTGCTGTGTAAGCTGATCCCTTATTACTTTCTCGGGATGCTGGCGATGTTGCTGTGTATGCTGGTGTCAGTGTTTATTCTCGGCGTGCCGTATCGCGGGTCGCTGCTGATTCTGTTTTTTATCTCCAGCCTGTTTTTACTCAGTACCCTGGGGATGGGGCTGCTGATTTCCACGATTACCCGCAACCAGTTCAATGCCGCTCAGGTCGCCCTGAACGCCGCTTTTCTGCCGTCGATTATGCTTTCCGGCTTTATTTTTCAGATCGACAGTATGCCCGCGGTGATCCGCGCGGTGACGTACATTATTCCCGCTCGTTATTTCGTCAGCACCCTGCAAAGCCTGTTCCTCGCCGGGAATATTCCAGTGGTGCTGGTGGTAAACGTGCTGTTTTTGATCGCTTCGGCGGTGATGTTTATCGGCCTGACGTGGCTGAAAACCAAACGTCGGCTGGATTAGGGAGAAGAGCATGTTTCATCGCTTATGGACGTTAATCCGCAAAGAGTTGCAGTCGCTGCTGCGCGAACCGCAAACCCGCGCGATTCTGATTTTACCTGTGCTTATTCAGGTGATTCTGTTCCCGTTCGCCGCCACGCTGGAAGTGACTAACGCCACCATCGCCATCTACGATGAAGATAACGGCGAGCATTCGGTGGAGCTGACCCAACGTTTTGCCCGCGCCAGCGCCTTTACTCATGTGCTGCTGCTGAAAAGCCCACAGGAGATCCGCCCAACCATCGACACACAAAAGGCGTTACTACTGGTGCGTTTCCCGGCTGACTTCTCGCGCAAACTGGATACCTTCCAGACCGCGCCGTTGCAGTTGATCCTCGACGGGCGTAACTCCAACAGTGCGCAAATTGCCGCCAACTACCTGCAACAGATCGTCAAAAATTATCAGCAGGAGCTGCTGGAAGGAAAACCGAAACCTAACAACAGCGAGCTGGTGGTACGCAACTGGTATAACCCGAATCTTGACTACAAATGGTTTGTGGTGCCGTCGCTGATCGCCATGATCACCACTATCGGCGTAATGATCGTCACTTCACTTTCCGTCGCCCGCGAACGTGAACAAGGTACGCTCGATCAGCTACTGGTTTCGCCGCTCACCACCTGGCAGATCTTCATCGGCAAAGCCGTACCGGCGTTAATTGTCGCCACCTTCCAGGCCACCATTGTGCTGGCGATTGGTATCTGGGCGTATCAAATCCCCTTCGCCGGATCGCTGGCGCTGTTCTACTTTACGATGGTGATTTACGGTTTATCGCTGGTGGGATTCGGTCTGTTGATTTCATCACTCTGCTCGACACAACAGCAGGCGTTTATCGGCGTGTTTGTTTTTATGATGCCCGCCATTCTCCTTTCCGGTTACGTTTCTCCGGTGGAAAACATGCCAGTATGGCTGCAAAACCTGACGTGGATTAACCCTATTCGCCACTTTACGGACATTACCAAGCAGATTTATTTGAAGGATGCGAGTCTGGATATTGTGTGGAATAGTTTGTGGCCGCTACTGGTGATAACGGCCACGACAGGGTCAGCGGCGTACGCGATGTTTAGACGTAAGGTGATGTAACTTCTTATCTTTCGCCAGCAAAGACACTACCGCCGGGCCGGCAAGGATTGCCAGCCCTGCAATTGCCAGCAAAAAGTTGTTTTCCAGTACACGGGACAACAGCCACAGCACAATCAGCGCTGCGCCAAAATACCAGGTCGTGGTCAGCTCTTCCAGCACGTCTGCCACCTCACGCCAGCGTTGCTCGGGGTGGCGCTGAAACACCAACATCATCACTACCGTGACACAATACAGTGCGCATAATCCCACGCCGACGTGAACCAGAGTCTTACTCATCCAGCCCACCACCAGCAGCGCCACTACCAGTAAATGCAACATAATCTGCCAGCAACTTAGACCAGTTGCGACACGAACACGTTGTTGCCACTTCATGGCTTCTCTCCTGAAGAATTTATCTCTACTTACTCAGAGTACCGAACTTTACGGAAAATTCCGTAAGACCGCACCTTTTTGTGACGCCGACTACACTATTTCAATGAGATAAGAGGCAAAGACAGGAAAATTATGCCCGATCAAACACAACAATTTTCGTTCAAGGTGCTCACCATCAACATTCACAAAGGTTTTACCGCGTTTAACCGACGCTTCATTTTGCCGGAACTTCGCGACGCGGTGCGTACCGTCAGCGCCGATATTGTTTGCCTGCAGGAAGTGATGGGCGCGCACGAAGTTCATCCGCTGCATGTGGAAAACTGGCCCGATACCTCGCACTACGAGTTTCTCGCCGACACGATGTGGAGCGATTTTGCCTACGGTCGCAATGCCGTATACCCGGAAGGGCATCACGGCAACGCCGTACTGTCGCGTTATCCCATTGAACATTATGAGAATCGCGATGTTTCGGTCGATGGTGCGGAAAAGCGCGGCGTGCTCTACTGCCGCATTGTGCCACCGATGACCGGAAAAGCGATTCATGTGATGTGCGTACATCTGGGCCTGCGTGAGGCGCACCGTCAGGCGCAGCTTGCGATGCTCGCCGAATGGGTGAATGAGCTACCGGACGGCGAACCGGTATTGGTGGCGGGTGATTTCAATGACTGGCGGCAAAAAGCTAATCATCCGTTAAAAGTGCAGGCCGGACTGGATGAGATTTTTACCCGCGCCCACGGACGCCCGGCGCGCACGTTTCCGGTGCAATTTCCTCTACTACGACTGGACAGGATCTACGTCAAAAATGCCAGCGCCAGCGCGCCAACCGCGTTGCCGCTGCGGACATGGCGACACCTTTCTGATCATGCCCCTTTAAGTGCGGAGATTCATTTATGAAATGTAGCTGGCGCGAAGGCAATAAGATCCAGTTGCTGGAAAACGGCGAGCAATATTATCCCGCGGTGTTTAAGGCGATTGGCGAGGCACAAGAACGCATCATTCTTGAAACGTTTATCTGGTTTGAGGATGACGTCGGCAAACAGCTGCATGCGGCACTACTGGCAGCAGCGCAACGCGGGGTTAAAGCGGAAGTCTTGCTGGATGGCTACGGTTCGCCGGATCTCAGCGATGAGTTTGTCAATGAACTGACGGCAGCTGGCGTGGTATTTCGCTACTACGATCCCCGCCCTCGCCTTTTTGGTATGCGCACCAATGTGTTTCGCCGGATGCATCGCAAAATTGTGGTGATCGACGCGCGTATCGCCTTTATTGGCGGGCTGAATTACTCCGCCGAGCATATGTCCAGCTACGGTCCAGAGGCTAAACAGGATTACGCGGTACGCCTTGAAGGGCCGATTGTCGAAGATATTCTCCAGTTTGAGCTGGAAAACCTGCCTGGACAGAGCGCGGCACGACGCTGGTGGCGACGTCATCACAAAGCGGAAGAGAACCGCCAGCCGGGAGAAGCGCAGGTATTGCTGGTCTGGCGCGATAACGAAGAACATCGCGATGATATTGAACGTCACTATCTGAAAATGCTCACTCAGGCGCGGCGAGAAGTCATTATCGCCAACGCCTACTTCTTCCCCGGCTATCGATTTTTACACGCCTTGCGTAAAGCGGCACGGCGCGGGGTGCGGATCAAACTGATCATTCAGGGCGAACCGGATATGCCGATTGTCAGAGTCGGTGCGCGCTTGCTGTATAACTATCTGGTTAAAGGCGGCGTTCAGGTATTTGAGTACCGCCGCCGCCCGCTCCACGGCAAAGTGGCATTGATGGACGATCACTGGGCGACAGTAGGGTCCAGTAATCTCGATCCGCTCAGTTTGTCACTGAATCTCGAAGCAAATGTCATCATCCACGATCGTCATTTTAACCAGACGCTGCGCGATAATCTGAACGGCATTATTGCCGCAGATTGTCAGCAGGTCGATGAGACCATGCTGCCGAAACGCACCTGGTGGAACCTGACCAAAAGCGTGCTGGCGTTCCACTTTTTACGCCACTTCCCGGCGCTGGTTGGCTGGCTTCCGGCACACACACCACGTCTGGCGCAGGTTGATCCGCCCGCACAACCGACAATGGAAACGCAGGATCGGGTAGAAACTGAAAACACGGGGGTAAAACCCTGATGAGTAAATCACACCCGCGCTGGCGCTTAGCAAAGAAGATCCTCACCTGGCTGTTTTTTATCGCGGTGATTGTGTTGCTGGTGGTCTACGCCAAAAAAGTGGACTGGGAAGAGGTCTGGAAGGTCATCCGCGACTACAATCGCGTTGCGCTGCTTAGTGCGGTCGGGCTGGTGGTCGTCAGCTATCTGATTTACGGCTGCTATGACCTGCTCGCCCGCTTTTACTGCGGTCACAAACTGGCGAAGCGCCAGGTGATGCTGGTGTCGTTTATCTGCTACGCCTTCAACCTGACGCTCAGTACCTGGGTCGGCGGCATTGGTATGCGCTATCGTTTGTACTCCCGACTAGGGTTACCGGGCAGCACTATTACGCGGATTTTCTCGCTCAGTATTACCACCAACTGGCTGGGCTATATTTTACTGGCAGGGATTATCTTTACCGCAGGCGTGGTGGAGTTGCCGGATCACTGGTATGTCGATCAAACTACGCTGCGTATTCTCGGCATTGGCTTACTGATGATTATCGCGGTTTATTTGTGGTTTTGCGCTTTCGCGAAGCACCGCCATATGACCATCAAAGGGCAAAAGCTGGTGCTGCCTTCATGGAAATTCGCCCTCGCTCAGATGCTGATTTCCAGCGTTAACTGGATGGTAATGGGGGCGATTATCTGGCTGTTACTTGGTCAAAGCGTGAACTATTTCTTTGTACTGGGCGTGTTACTGGTTAGTAGTATTGCTGGCGTCATCGTGCATATTCCGGCGGGGATCGGTGTGCTGGAAGCGGTGTTTATCGCACTACTGGCTGGGGAGCATACATCCAAAGGCACAATTATCGCCGCCCTACTCGCTTATCGCGTCCTGTATTACTTTATCCCGCTGCTGCTGGCGCTGATCTGTTACCTGCTACTGGAAAGCCAGGCGAAGAAGCTACGGGCGAAAAATGAAGCGGCGATGTGAAGTTTAGTTAAGTTCTTTAGTATCTGCATTTACGACTAATGAAAAAAACGCGTATGCCTTTGCCAGACAAGCGTTATAGCTATCGCGGCAAGTATCCCAAAGAAGCCGATAAAATAGTAATAGAGTGTTAATGCACCTGTAACAGCGCAACGAACCGGACTCCACAACTCTTCACTATGGCATTTCCCCGCCAATTCAAGGAGCTTATTTCGTCCATGCGAGATAATGCCTGACCATAACACAATCATTAAGCAACTTATTACCCAAACGGGTCGTTCACTCATTAATGCGGCATTCATGATGATCACCAGGGCCAACCCTGTCAACGTCATCATAATGATAAAACGGTGAGAACCAGGATCAACATTAAATAATAAACCGGCCAGCATACTGATTAAAAACATCGCGCCCGCAGTGCTGAACACGACGATAATGGCAGGTACAGGAGCTAAACTAGCAACGACAATCGCCACCAAAGAGAGTAAAAATAGATATATTACGCCTGCGATGACGGCATTTATCTTGTTGATATCCTTACTTAAGCCATACATACAAAGTAATAATAATCCTATGGCGACATACATTTGCGGTGAATCATATTTTGTTGCCGTAATTTCGAGATACTTCGCTACCCAGGCCAGTCCTGCGGTTGTCACCAAACCTAAAGCGGTAATGAGCCATATGCTGTTTAATATCCTGGCTTCGTGCTGAAAATCATTAGTTATGTTATTTGCTGAGCGCGAATTCATTATTTTTATATCCTTAAGTTAAATATCATTATCTATTCCAATTAACGCAATAAAACTCGTCAATTCGCACTACCACACTAAACCATTAATAAATTCAAGAACTGTTACAGTAATTCTAAAGAGGACGCTTAAAATACTAAAATAGAGTGTTATTGCCCCAGGAACGATACAGCGAAGAGAACCTGAAATTTCAGAGGTGTCGGCAACACGGATCAAATCTTCCAGTGTTGTTGCTTCACAGGCAGCCGTAATGCCCCAGATAAAGACAGTCAAAATACTCGCTAACCACACGGAAAAACTGCTGGTAAGGATCAGGTTAACAACAAAAGCAATACTCAAACCACAGAAAATATATGAATATAACTGTCTGACTGGTGGGATAACCCTATTACTACAAGAGCAAATCAGCGCCATTGCGGCAAACATCCCTCCCGTAATTCCCATTACCGTCGCTATGCTCGAAAAGGTATAAAGGCTGGCGAAGAGAAAGCCAACAAGAAGGATTATTAGCAGATAGACCAGACATGCGCCTGATACATTCAGTCTTTTCAGGGCGTTGTTTAACCAGAGACCACCTATTATCAGCGCAGCCAAAGCGAAGACAAAAGCACCTGGAGACTTTTGTGACGTAACCCAATGCAAATGCTGAAATATCCAGGCACAGCCTGCCGTAGCCCATACTCCAGCTGCTGTTAACCACCAAATGAGAAGCAGCATTTTGCTGAGCGAAGCACTTTTTTGCTGTAATTGAGTAGCAGTGGATTGTCTGTTCAAATGCGTTATCTGTCCCTGAAATTACGTAGTGGACATAGTCTGGCATTTGCCGCGATTCAGTTCTCATGTAAATGAGCGGAATAGTCTTTATAAAATCCGAAAAAAATCCCGGCTCCAGGCCGGGATCAGCAGGAAGAAGAGAATTTAACGGCGGTTGCCGAAGATCCGCAACAACATCAGGAACAGGTTGATGAAGTCCAGATACAAGGTTAACGCGCCAAGAATGGAATATTTGCGCAGGTTCGACGTGTCGCGGGTATCAATCTGCTCACCCATATTTTTCAATTTCTGAGTGTCATACGCCGTCAATCCGACAAAGACAATCACGCCGATGTAGGTAACTGCCCACATCAATGCTTCGCTTTTCAGCCAGAAGTTGACCAGCGATGCCAGCACAATGCCGATTAACGCCATAAACAGCATATTGCCAAAGCCACTTAAATCGCGCTTCGTGGTGTAACCGTACAGGCTCATTGCGCCGAACATCCCGGCAGTAACGACGAAAGTACTGGCGATAGAAGCAGCGGTATAGACAATGAATATACTGGAAAGCGTAAGACCCGTCAGCGCCGAATAAAGCATAAAGAGCATCGTCGTTACACCTGCGCTCAGCTTTTGAATCATCGCTGATAACACAATAACCAATGCTAATTGCGCGATGATCAGACCGATTAAAAAGACACGGTTAGTAAACAACAGCTCCATCACGGCCGCGGAATTAGCCGCATACCAGGCAACAAATGCGGTCAGCAACAAGCCAACGGTCATCCAGCCATAGACTTGCGCCATATAAGTTTGCAAGCCAGCCCGGGGTTGTACGATTGAATCAGAACGTGGGAATCTGTCCATGACGATCTCCTGAAGATATAAGGAATATCTTAAGGATACTGCAAAATGATGAGGCTGTGCATCGACGCAGCGTAAACGTATGTACTGAGCGGTGAAATTGCCGGACGCAGCGGTGCCTTATCCGGCTAACAAAAAACTACCAGCGTTTTGCCGCCTGCTGATCGCTCTCCCGGGCTTCAACCCAGCGGTCGCCTTCCGGCGTGGCTTCGCGCTTCCAGAACGGTGCGCGGGTTTTGAGATAATCCATAATAAACTGCCCGGCTTCAAACGCACTGCTGCGATGCGCACTGGTGACACCGACAAAAACGATTTCATCGCCCGGCCATAATTCCCCGATGCGGTGAATCACAGTGACGCGCCCCAGCGGCCAGCGGTTACGCGCTTCATCAACAATTTCTGCCAGTGCTTTTTCAGTCATCCCCGGATAGTGTTCGAGGGTTAATGCTTTGACGCTGTCGCCCAGGTTATGGTTGCGCACCTTACCAGTAAAGGTGACTACCGCACCGTCTTCGTCACGCTCCGCCAGCCACGGGTACTCTTCTCCTACGCTGAACGGCTGCGGACCAACAACAATTTTGGTTTCTGCCATCTTAACCTCCGGTTACCGGCGGGAAGAAAGCTACTTCGTCGCCGTCAGTCAGCGGATGGTCAAAACTCACCAGCGTCTGGTTGACGGCAGCCAGTAATTTGCCATCTTCCAGCGCCAGCGCCCAGCGATCGCTCTGCGCAGCCATGTGCTGGCGTAACGCTTCAACAGTTGGGAAATCCGCAGCCACTTCGGTTGCATCTGTTCCCACCAACTCGCGCACCTGGGCGAAAAAAAGAACTTTAATCATCCGCTTCCACCTTAAAGTCACCCGACTTGCCGCCGCTCTTCGCCAGCAAACGTACCGGACCAATCACCATATCTTTTTGCACCGCTTTGCACATGTCATAAATGGTCAGCGCCGCCACGGAGGCCGCGGTTAATGCTTCCATTTCGACACCGGTTTTCCCGGTCAGGCGGCATAAGGTTTCTATACGCACCCGATTGTGCTCCGGCTCGGCCTGTAAATTGACTTCAACTTTGCTGAGCATCAGCGGATGACAGAGCGGGATCAGATCCCAGGTGCGTTTTGCCGCCTGAATACCGGCAATACGCGCAGTGGCAAATACGTCGCCTTTGTGGTGGCGACCATCAATAATCATCGCCAGCGTCTCGCTGCGCATGGTGACAAAGGCTTCCGCCCGCGCTTCACGCACGGTTTCCGCTTTGGCGGAGACATCCACCATGTGCGCTTCGCCAGCGGCGTTGATATGGGTCAGTTGCGACATACTTATTTCTTCAAATGTGGATGGAAATTACACGGACGCGTACGGGCATCCAGCTGCGGCGCGATGATATTTTCCCATGCGGTACGGCACGCTTTGGTCGAACCCGGCATGGCGAAAATCAGCGTTTTGTTGGCGACGCCCGCTACCGCACGAGATTGCAACGTGGAAGTGCCAATCTCTTCAAAAGACAACATCCGGAACACTTCACCAAAACCTTCAACTTCACGGTCGAACAACGGCAGCAATGCTTCGGGAGCCTGATCACCTTCCGTCAGGCCAGTACCACCCGTAATCAATACCACTTGTACATCGTCGCTGGCGATCCACGCAGATACCTGAGCGCGAATAGCGTAGCGGTTTTCTTTCACAATGGCTTTATCGACAACGTGATGGCCCGCTTCTTGCGCCGAATCGCGCAGATAGTGACCGGAGGTATCGTCTTCTTCACCGCGACGATTAGAAACCGTAAGAATAGCAATACGGGTCGGGATAAATTCAGTGCTTACCTGACTCATCTGATCTCTCCTTTTGACGTTTTAGCCGCCAATGTACGATAAGTTTTGCGTAATACCGGTGTTGTTTTGATGCAGGAAATGGGTCTGTTTCTTCTCCCGCAGCGCCGCTGAAATACGCGCTTCCAGCGCCTGTTGCTGGGTATCGTCTTCCAGCAGATCGCGCAGGTTAACGCCGCCTTCACCAAACAGGCAGAGATGGAGTTTACCAATGGAGGAAACGCGCAGGCGGTTGCAAGTGGCGCAGAAGTCTTTTTCATACGGCATGATAAGGCCAATCTCTCCGGCGTAATCTGGATGGCAAAAGACTTGCGCGGGACCGTCGCTGCGTTGACGTAATTGGTGGATCCAGCCGCGACGCAGTAGCTCGTCACGCAGAACCTGACCAGAGATGTGATGCTTACGGAAGAGCTCGCTGCCCTCGCCCGTTTCCATCAGTTCGATGAAACGCAGCTGGATAGGGCGATGCTGGATCCAGTTCAGAAAGGTGTCGAGCTGGTGATGATTAACATCACGCATCAGCACGGTATTGACTTTGACCTTCTCAAAACCGGCCTCAAATGCAGCATCAATCCCCGCCATGACCTGGTTGAATTTATCCTGCCCGGTAATAGCGTGAAACTGGCGGGCGTCCAGACTGTCGACACTGACGTTAATGCCAGTAAGTCCCGCATCGCGCCAGTTCGCCACATCGCGTTCCAGACGGTAACCATTGGTGGTGACCGCAATCTGGCGGATAGCGTCGTTTTCCCGCACAGCGGCGATGATATCGGTAAAGTCGCGGCGTAAAGACGGCTCACCGCCTGTCAGGCGCACTTTTTCGGTGCCCAGACTGGCGAAGGCGCGCGTAACCCGGCGAATTTCATCGACGGTAAGAAAGCCTTTATTGGTGACGCCGCTCGGTTTGTAGCCATCCGGCAGGCAGTAGGTGCAACGAAAGTTACACACATCGGTAATCGACAGGCGCAAGTAGTAAAACTTACGCGCAAATGCATCAGTCAGTTGTGAAGCCATGTACACCTTTCCAGATACGGGAGGCGAAGTCATTTCTTCCTTCGCCCTGGTGGCAATCTTTACGAGCATTGTCACGGCCAAAGCACCGTATCAGTTGACCCAGGTGCAGAGGCTAGAGTGTTTAGTGGTTATGCCGATACTAGCGTGTAAATGAGATTTTTACCATCCACACTTTCGCTATGTAATCATGTATATAGCGTCATGATCGTGCTATTTCGCTACAGAATAAGGGAAAATGGCGGTTTTACTTTGATATACATCATCAGGGAGGCATAGCGTGCATCGTCCTTTAGAGGTAGAAGAAAATAGTTTGTATCCTCAATATTGGCAGGTTAATTGCTGTTTCCCCGCAATTTGCGCTACTGTAGCGCGGATAATCTGACTCCAGGAAACTATATGCGCAATCGTACGCTGGCTGATCTTGATCGTGTCGTTGCTCTCGGCGGAGGGCATGGACTGGGACGCGTTCTCTCATCACTTTCGTCTTTGGGTTCTCGTTTAACGGGTATCGTCACCACCACCGATAATGGTGGCTCGACGGGGCGTATTCGCCGTTCAGAAGGCGGCATTGCCTGGGGCGATATGCGCAACTGCCTCAACCAGCTGATAACGGAACCGAGCGTCGCCTCCGCGATGTTTGAATACCGTTTTGGTGGCAATGGCGAACTTTCCGGTCATAATCTCGGAAACTTGATGTTAAAGGCGCTGGATCACCTTAGCGTGCGGCCTCTGGAAGCCATCAATTTAATTCGTAATCTGCTGAAAGTGGATACGCATTTGATTCCAATGTCAGAGCATCCTGTTGATCTGATGGCGATTGACGATCAGGGGCATGAAGTTTACGGCGAGGTCAATATCGACCAGTTAACTACGCCGATTCAAGAGTTATTGTTAACGCCTAATGTACCCGCAACGCGTGAGGCGGTTCACGCTATCAATGAAGCGGATCTCATCATTATTGGGCCTGGCAGTTTTTATACCAGCCTGATGCCAATTCTGCTGCTGAAGGAAATCGCCCAGGCATTACGCCGCACGCCAGCGCCGATGGTTTATATCGGCAATCTGGGGCGTGAGTTGAGTTTACCTGCGGCTAATTTGAAGCTGGAAAGCAAGCTGGCAATTATGGAGCAGTATGTTGGTAAAAAGGTCATTGATGCGGTCATCGTCGGGCCAAAAGTGGATGTCTCGGCGGTGAAAGAGCGGATTGTGATCCAGGAGGTACTGGAGGCCAGCGATATTCCGTATCGTCATGACCGCCAGTTGTTACATAACGCGCTGGAAAAGGCGTTACAGGCTTTAGGTTAACGGAAATCCGAAGGAAAATTCCGGCTTCCTATTGAAGACAAAGTGCGCGTTGTTTATGCCGGATGCGGCGTGAACGCCTTATCCGGCCTACAAACCGCGCAAATTCAATATATTGCGGAGAAAATGTAGGCCTGATAAGCGTAGCGCATCAGGCTGTTTTCCGTTTGTCATCAGTCTTCTTCGCTATCCTGTTACGATGCCGCGATAAACAGCTCACGCAGCTGATGCAACTGGTCACGAATTTGCGCCGCTTCTTCGAACTCCAGATTCTGCGCGTGTTGCATCATCAACCCTTCCAGCTCATGGATTTTCTGCTGCAACGCTTTAGGCGACATATCCATCGGCACATTATCCGGCTCAACAATCGGTCGCGATTTTCCTCTGCCCTTCGCTTTGGTTTTAGCAATGTTCTGCCCCAACGCCAGGATATCGACCACTTTCTTGTTCAAGCCTTGCGGCGTAATGCCGTGTTCCTCGTTGTACTTCTGCTGTTTCTCGCGGCGACGTTCGGTTTCGCCAATCGCTTTCGCCATTGATGGGGTGATCTTATCGCCGTAGAGAATCGCTTTACCGTTAACGTTACGTGCCGCACGACCAATGGTCTGGATCAACGAACGTTCGGAACGCAGGAAGCCTTCTTTGTCAGCGTCGAGGATCGCCACCAGCGAAACTTCCGGCATATCCAGACCTTCACGCAGTAAGTTGATCCCTACCAATACGTCGAACTCACCCAGACGCAAGTCGCGGATAATCTCCATACGCTCGACGGTGTCGATATCTGAGTGAAGATAACGCACGCGCTCACCGTGTTCTTCGAGATATTCGGTAAGATCTTCCGCCATTCGCTTGGTCAGTGTGGTGACCAGTACGCGTTCGTTAATTGCCGCTCGCTGACGAATCTCCGAAAGAAGATCATCAACCTGTGTCGCCACCGGCCGCACTTCGATAATCGGGTCAAGCAATCCGGTTGGACGCACCACCTGATCCACCACATCGCCGCCGGATTTTTCCAGCTCGTAATTACCCGGCGTCGCCGAAACATAGATGGTTTGCGGCGCTAATGCTTCGAACTCTTCAAACTTAAGCGGACGGTTATCCAGCGCTGATGGCAGGCGGAAGCCGTACTCCACCAGTGTCTCTTTACGCGCCCGGTCACCGCGATACATGCCGCCAATTTGTGGAATGGTGACGTGAGATTCATCGACCACCAGCAGCCCATCAGCAGGGAGGTAATCAAACAGCGTCGGCGGTGGCTCACCCGGTCCACGACCGGAGAGGAAGCGCGAGTAGTTTTCAATCCCCGAACAGTAGCCCAGCTCGTTCATCATCTCCAGATCAAACTGGGTACGCTGGGTCAGCCGCTGCTCTTCCAGCAGTTTGTTGTTTTCCAACAGCACTTTGCGTCTGGCGGCCAGCTCTTCTTTGATCTCCTCCATCGCCTGTACGATGCGCTCGCGCGGTGTGACGTAGTGCGTTTTCGGGTAGATGGTAAAACGTGGAATAGTGGAAACAATCTGCCCGGTCAGCGGGTCAAATAACGACAATCGTTCCACTTCCTCGTCAAACAGTTCCACGCGAAGTGCAATGTCATCCGATTCTGCCGGGAAGATATCTATCACCTCGCCACGAACGCGGAAAGTACCACGCTGGAATGCTTGATCATTACGAGCGTATTGCAGCTCCGCCAGTCGGCGCAGAATCGCGCGCTGATCGATAATCATACCGACCGTGAGATGGAGCATCATCTTGAGATATAAATCAGGATCGCCCAGACCATAAATCGCGGAAACAGACGCCACCACAACCACATCACGCCGCTCCAGCATCGCTTTGGTGGCGGACAAACGCATCTGCTCAATATGTTCGTTAACCGAGGCATCTTTCTCAATGAAAGTGTCGGAACTCGGTACATAGGCTTCCGGCTGATAGTAGTCGTAGTAGGAAACGAAATATTCCACCGCGTTTTCCGGGAAGAACTCTTTCATTTCGCCATACAGCTGGGCCGCCAGCGTTTTGTTGGGCGCAAGTACCATGGTTGGGCGCTGAAGGTCAGCAATGACATTGGCAATGGTGAATGTTTTCCCGGAGCCAGTCACGCCAAGTAACGTCTGGTGCGCCAGGCCATCTTCCAGCCCCTCTTCGAGACGTCGAATCGCCTCTGGCTGATCGCCAGAAGGTTTAAAAGCGGAATTCAGTTTGAACGGTTTACTCATGAGTCGCTACCTGAAGGAGTTGGGCGGGCAGGTATGTAATTTTACTCGTCGTACTTAATTATGCCAACAAATTATACTGGATAAAAAAACAGTTCATCACCATAATATTTCTGTTACAGCGTAAACTCCGCTGTCAATCATGAGCAAAATTTACTCTGTGGCGAGATAAAACTCCGGCCTTACCGGGTTATCCCCAAAGCAACGGCTTTTTTAACATTTGTCAAGATGAGTGATGACAGTTTTATGGCAAGAGATGCCTGTTCAGTGACTGCCATTGCATTTATCTAACCAGTTAAAAAATAAAAGATATTTCTTTGAGCCGTCTTTAACGCCAATTCGCGTGCAAGCCGCGTATTCTCTCGCTTGCCTCGTGTTTTCTAACTCTAATACACATGGTTATCCACAGGAATAGTGGATAACTGTCTCCAGCCCCTATCCCCCGCCGCCTGGGCAATTCCCACATTCGCCGCATGAGGCGGAAGTAAAATTTTTTTCGTGATTATTTTAGAATTTAATTGGTTAAATTGCAGTCAATCGAAGACGCGATCTCGCTCGCAATTTAACCAAATACAGGATAGCTACAACAAGGCAAGGTTTATGTACTTTCCGGTTGCCGCATTTTCTGGATTTTCTGCAAGCCAGGGGATCTCTCCCAGCAGCGGCGCGGGAATCATGCGGGTGAGCGTGGTCATATATTCAGCGTGACGTTTTCCCGGAGGCGTAACATCGTTCGCCACCCAACCCGCCAGAGTCAGTCCGGCGTGTTGTATTGCCTGCGCAGTCAACATCGCGTGATTAATACAGCCGAGTTTCACACCAACTACCAGTATCACCGGCAGTTGTTCCTGTGTTACCCAATCTGCAAAAGTGAAAGTGTCAGAAAGCGGCGTAAACCAGCCGCCAGCACCTTCCACTAACACCCAGTCAGCCTGTTGTTCAAGCGCGCGTAATCCGGCGCTCATTACCAATGATTCTATCGGCCTGCCCTCTTGCGCGCTGATGATGTGCGGCGAGGTGGGTTCTGCGAAGGTGTAAGGATTTACCGTTGCGTAATCCAGCTGCAGGCTGCTGTTGTGCTGTAACGCCAGCGCGTCACTATTACGTAAGCCTTCCGGGGTCTTTTCGCTGCCAGAGGCGACCGGTTTATAACCTGCCGTCCGATAACCTACTGCCTTCGCGGCTTGTAAAAGTGCACAACTGGCGACGGTTTTCCCCACTTCGGTATCCGTTCCGGTGACAAAATAACGTTTACTCACGAGCAATCACTCCCAAAAAAAGATGATACGTCAGAGGATATCGCCCCTGTTGTTGCGGCCAGGCCAGTTGCAATCGCTGCAATTGCGAACGCGTTAATATTCGCGGGTCGCGCCCTTCATGAAGATGCGTAGCACCGATGCCTTTCAGCGAACGCATGGCACTGAGCGCATCATCAAACCATAGTGTGATGGGCTGAATATGATGTTGATAATGCACGCCGTTCAGCGACTGTTCGATTTCATCTGGCGGTAAAAAGCGATTAGCATGCGGACGCTCGTCCACTGCCTGCCACGCCTGATGCAGTTCGGGTAACGATCCCTGCACCAGCGTGGTAAACGCGACCACGCCTCCGGGGCGCACCACCCGATACAGCTCGCGGAGTGCCGTGGATAAATTACCGCACCACTGCACCGCGAGATTGCTCCATGCAAGATCGAACGTCGCAGTCGCTAACGGCAGGGATTCGATATCTCCCGCCAGATAATGGTCTGCGGCATCCTTCTGGCGTGCCTGAACAAGCATTGGCGGCGAGAGATCTAACGCCGTCACCTGCGCGTGACGCTCTCGCCAGTGGCGGCTCATCCAGCCTGGCCCACACCCCGCGTCCAGTACGTGGGTGTATTTACGCTGTGGGAGCATTGCCAGTAAGACGTCAGCACTCTGGCGCTGTAGATCTGCGTGTTGCTCATAGTGCGCGGCTGCCCGACCAAATGCCGCTGCAATGGCTTGTTTATTAACCGTTGCCATGCAGCATCTCCAGCAAACGGTCAATATCCTGCATTTCATGGGCGGCGGTTAAGGTCAGGCGTAGCCGCGCGGTGCCAGCGGGTACGGTTGGCGGGCGAATCGCCGTCACCCAGCAACCTTGCTGGCGCAGTTTTTCTGCCAGCTGTAACGCACGGCTGTTATCACCGACGATCAATGGCTGGATGGCGCTACGTGAATCCGCAAGCGTAAACGGCGAACCCTGCACTCCGGCACGAAAACGCGTAATGAGTGCCGCCAGTTTTTCGCGCCGAGCATCCCCCTCTTCACTGCGAATGACCGCCAGCGACGCACGTAATGCCTGCGCCTGAGCGGGCGGCATACTGGTGCTGTAGATAAGATGGCGGGCGAATTGCAGCAGATAATCCGCCACCGTACTGGAGCAAAGCACCGCTGCCCCGCTGACGCCAAATCCTTTGCCAAAAGTCACTACCAGCAATTCTGGTTTTACCTTTTGCAGCCAGCAGCTGCCGCGCCCCTGCTCCCCGATAACGCCCGTGCCGTGGGCATCATCGACCATCAACCAGCCATTGTGCTGTTGCGTTACCTGCTGGATTTCCGCCAGTGGCGCACTATCGCCGTCCATGCTGAACACGCCTTCTGTCACCACCAGTTGCTGCCCCGGACAGGAGGCAGCAAGCAGGCGCGCCAGATGAGTAACATCGTTATGAGCAAAACGGCGAAGCTGCGCCGGGCTTAAACTGGCAGCCTCCAGCAAGGAGGCGTGGCTAAGCCGGTCGGCAACAATACGGTCCTCTTTTGCCATCATCGCGGTGATGACCGCCTGATTAGCGGCAAAACCAGAGATAAATAGCAGTGCCCGCGAATAGCCCAGCCACTCGGCCAGTTCTTCTTCCAGCGCCTGATGCGCAACGCTATAACCGCTGACGTGACCGGAACCGCCGCTACCGACGCCAAATTGCTCCGCACCCTGCTGCCAGGCACGGATAATTTGCGGATGATGGCTTAAACCTAAATAATCGTTACTGGAAAAGTTCAGATACTGGCGATCATCCGCCACCAGCCAGCGTCCGGCTCCTTGCGCCACTGGATAACGGCGACGCAGGGCATCGGCAGCACGCCGCGCATCGAGCGCCGCGTTGATTTTCTCCTGCCAGCTCATAGTGCTGCCGCGTTGTAATATTCGTCAGTGTCCGGGGTCATCAGTGCCTGCTCCAGACGCTGCTGTTGTTCGTTATCCCCTGCCAGCACGGCAGTTTGCTGCGGATTTAGCCCCAGTTTGCGAAACAGTTGCAGGTCTTTATCTTCTTCCGGATTCGGCGTGGTTAGCAGTTTGCAACCGTAGAAAATCGAGTTTGCGCCTGCCATAAAGCACATCGCCTGAGTCTGTTCGTTCATCTGCTCGCGTCCGGCAGAAAGGCGCACGTAAGAGGTCGGCATCATGATCCGCGCGACCGCAATGGTGCGAATAAAATCAAAGGCATCGACATCATCGTTATCCGCCAGCGGCGTGCCTTTCACCTTCACCAGCATGTTGATTGGTACGCTTTCCGGCGGCGTCGGCAGGTTTGCCAGTTGTAGCAATAATCCGGCGCGATCTTTTACCGTTTCGCCTAAGCCCACAATGCCGCCAGAACAGACTTTGATCCCGGCATCGCGCACTTTTTCCAGCGTATCGAGGCGTTCCTGATAAGTGCGGGTGGTGATGATATTGCCGTAAAACTCCGGCGAGGTGTCCAGGTTGTGGTTGTAGTAATCCAGCCCGGCGTTCGCGAGGCGCTGCGCCTGAGATTCACTCAACGTGCCCAGCGTCATACACGCCTCCAGCCCCATCGCTTTTACCCCCTGCACCATTTGTTCCAGGTACGGCATATCGCGTTCGTGGGGATTCTTCCACGCCGCGCCCATACAGAAACGCGTCGATCCCGCAGCTTTCGCTTTGCGCGCCGACTCCAGCACCTGTTCAACTTCCATCAACCGCTCGGCTTCCAGCCCGGTTTTGTAGCGCGAGCTTTGCGGGCAGTATTTGCAATCTTCCGGACAAGCTCCGGTCTTAATCGACAGCAAAGTGCTGACCTGCACCTGACGAGGATCGAAATGCTGTCGATGCACCTGCTGCGCTTCAAACAGCAGATCCAGCAACGGTTTTTCAAATAATTCTGTGACTTGCGACAATGTCCAGCGTGGGCGGTGAGCCATGGGGCTTCTCCAAAACGTGTTTTTTGTTGTTAATTCGGTGTAGACTTGTAAACCTAAATCTTTTCAATTTGGTTTACAAGTCGATTATGACAACGGACGATCTTGCCTTTGACCAACGCCATATCTGGCACCCATACACATCCATGACCTCCCCTCTGCCGGTTTATCCGGTCGCGAGCGCCGAAGGTTGCGAGCTAATTTTGTCTGACGGCAGACGCCTGGTTGACGGTATGTCGTCCTGGTGGGCGGCGATCCACGGCTATAATCACCCGCAGCTTAATGCGGCGATGAAGTCGCAAATTGATGCTATGTCGCATGTGATGTTTGGCGGTATCACCCATGCGCCCGCCATCGAGCTATGCCGCAAACTGGTGGCAATGACGCCGCAACCGCTGGAATGCGTTTTTCTCGCGGACTCCGGCTCCGTAGCGGTGGAAGTGGCGATGAAAATGGCGTTGCAGTACTGGCAGGCCAAAGGCGAAGCGCGCCAGCGTTTTCTGACCTTCCGCAATGGTTATCATGGCGATACCTTTGGCGCGATGTCGGTGTGCGATCCGGACAACTCAATGCACAGCCTGTGGAAAGGCTATCTGCCAGAAAACTTGTTTGCTCCCGCCCCGCAAAGCCGCATGGATGGTGAATGGGATGAACGTGATATGGTTGGCTTTGCCCGCCTGATGGCGGCGCATCGTCATGAAATCGCGGCGGTGATCATTGAACCGATTGTCCAGGGCGCAGGCGGGATGCGCATGTACCATCCGGAATGGTTAAAACGAATCCGCAAAATGTGCGATCGCGAAGGTATCTTGCTGATTGCCGACGAGATCGCCACCGGATTTGGTCGTACCGGCAAACTGTTTGCCTGTGAACATGCAGAAATCGCGCCGGACATTTTGTGCCTCGGTAAAGCCTTAACCGGCGGCACAATGACCCTTTCCGCCACGCTCACCACGCGCGAGGTTGCGGAAACCATCAGTAACGGCGAAGCCGGTTGCTTTATGCATGGGCCAACTTTTATGGGCAATCCGCTGGCCTGCGCGGCAGCAAACGCCAGCCTGGCGATTCTCGAATCTGGCGACTGGCAGCAACAGGTGGCGGCTATTGAAGTACAGCTGCGCGAGCAACTTGCCCCCGCCCGTGATGCCGAAATGGTTGCCGATGTGCGCGTGCTGGGGGCAATCGGCGTAGTCGAAACCACTCATCCGGTGAATATGGCGGCGCTGCAAAAATTCTTTGTCGAACAGGGTGTCTGGATCCGGCCTTTTGGCAAACTGATTTACCTGATGCCGCCCTATATTATTCTCCCGCAACAGTTGCAGCGTCTGACCGCAGCGGTTAACCGCGCGGTACAGGATGAAACATTTTTTTGCCAATAACGAGAAGTCCGCGTGAGGGTTTCTGGCTACACTTTCTGCAAACAAGAAAGGAGGGTTCATGAAACTCATCAGTAACGATCTGCGCGATGGCGATAAATTGCCGCATCGTCATGTCTTTAACGGCATGGGTTACGATGGCGATAATATTTCACCGCATCTGGCGTGGGATGATGTTCCTGCGGGAACGAAAAGTTTTGTTGTCACCTGCTACGACCCGGATGCGCCAACCGGCTCCGGCTGGTGGCACTGGGTAGTTGTTAACTTACCCGCTGATACCCGCGTATTACCGCAAGGGTTTGGCTCTGGTCTGGTAGCAATGCCAGACGGCGTTTTGCAGACGCGTACCGACTTTGGTAAAACCGGGTACGATGGCGCAGCACCGCCGAAAGGCGAAACTCATCGCTACATTTTTACCGTTCACGCGCTGGATATAGAACGTATTGATGTCGATGAAGGTGCCAGCGGCGCGATGGTCGGGTTTAACGTTCATTTCCACTCTCTGGCAAGCGCCTCGATTACTGCGATGTTTAGTTAATCACTCTGCCAGATGGCGCAATGCCATCTGGTATCACTTAAAGGTATTAAAAACAACTTTTTGTCTTTTTACCTTCCCGTTTCGCTCAAGTTAGTATAAAAAAGTTGAATGCGAAACGGTAAAAACCATTAATATCAACGTTTTATAATTGATTCAGTCTAAAAAATAGACTGCATAATGATACAAAACACAACATATCCAGTCACTATGAATCAACCACTTAGATGGTCTTAGTGACCTGTAACAGAGCATTAGCGCAAGGTGATTTTTTTGTCTTCTTGCGCTAATTTTTTGTCAACACACTGGGTTAGCTGAATTTACAACCACGCTCAGTATCTCGATAAGCGCAGAGAAATGATGCAGTGGTGGGCGGACTGGATTGATGAAAAGGTGGAGTGATCCGCCTTAACCATTATCGAAGAGCACAAAGCCTTGCAATCCAGTGCAATGCTTTGTGTATACCTATTTTCCCAAATTTGTTTCAGTAATATGTCGATCTCCAATTATTAGAATGGTACACTAAACAACGTGCGCAATTACAATAATGTAGCGTATAAAAAAACAAAAGCTAATTATATTTTTTAAATAAACATAGTGAACTAAATATATGAGAAATTATAGCATAGATACTATGAGGTTTGTAGCGTGCTTTTTTATAATAGCTGTTCATATAGGTGGGTACCCGCAACAAGGAGAATTATTTACAGAGGTATTTAGAGGTGTATCGCGATGGGCTGTGCCATTCTTCTTCCTGGTTACAGGATATTTTTTATCATGCCAAAACAAAAGAAAACTACTATTAAGACTTACTAGGATAACATATATAACACTAATATTTAGCGTACTGTTCTTTATTTTTCAACTAACTTTGAACTATAAAGATGGATATTCATTAATTATAAGCATCATAGATCCATTTATTTTTATCGGTGGGTCTTATTTCCATTTGTGGTTCTTGCCTTCAATCTTAATAGGTATGATTTCAGTAAGTTACATGATAGAAAATGTTTCAGAAAATTTTGGAATCTCTTTAAGTATACTTATTATATTTATAATATGGTGCGTTGATTTCTTTGGTACTGCCTACTTCTCACATGATATATATGAATCAACAAGAACTATTCTATCAATACCAACAATATATATAGGGTATTACTTATACACTAAGAAAGACATAATTATAAAATCTAACGGGAATTTATTGATTTTATGTATGCTAGCTTCCGTGGTTTTTTCCGTGATTGAGATTCTAATATACAAATCAATATATGGTTCACTTGCCAATATAAGAGAACTACCTTTATTTTCTGTTATTACTGCTATAATAATACTAATGTTATCTATAAGATCACAAAGCACAAAAGAGACTGTTCTATCAAGGATAGGAAGAGATGATTCTATCGTCATATATCTTATTCACCCACTATTTATAGTTTTAATATCAAAGGTGTTTAGGGTTGCTCATGAATATAACGGGATGGCTATTCTTGTGATTACATTTATTGTAAGCATTTCGTTTTCATTGTTTGTCAAGAGTAAATTTCCTTCAATATATTCATTTCTTACTGGCGGTTTTATAAAAGAAACAAAATAAACCATAAAACACACCACCATAATATATGGTGGTGTATCAAATTATTTCTGAGCTGATTTACATGTCATTTTCTGAATTATAAATAAGTACAACCTGACCTGAATACGTTGCTTGTGATGACCACCCTGTATCCATATTGTATGGCCTGATCCTTACTTGGCTTGAACTAATTAATCTAGCTTTTATAAGCCATGTATCATCGTTTGTGTTTGCTGCTACCTCCTGAATTGATACTGTATTTGCTGGCTGGAATTGATCTGGTATTGCTCTTGTTACAACCCTTGACGATCCAGATACTGTTAGTGTGAAAAACTCCCTACCCGATGTTGATATAGATTGGCAACCTTCAGAAAAGTTGTTTCTTATATCTGGTCTGGATGATCTTCCTTCTGCTATGGTCTTCATGCGAATAACGCTAAGTGGCATTACAGTTCCCGTTGTATTACGGAATCTGCAACCTGTTATCTTAACCTGAAACGGATTTGATATAAGATTTATTGCAACTCCATGTTCAGGTACTAACCAGTTGCATGAGCTAACAGTAAATCTCGCACCGTCTGAGTTTGATTCAATTAAGCATCCATCGAAATAGCATCCAACAAAAATATCTGCGTTAGACATTATAACCACACGCCCTTTTGCGCTATCAGCAGACTGATTTGGATAAAAATGACTATTACTAAAAGAATTTGCTCCTTTACGTAAATACATAACATCTGCATACTGTGAACCAATAACTAAGTCTGAGAAGTTATTATCATAGTTGTTGATATCCAAGCCAACGCCATCTGTAACGTTAGTTGGGTAAGAAGCATTCCAATCTGGTTGTTGAAATATAAACGTTTTTCCCACATTTAATTCATGTGGCTGTGAGTCATTAGGTTCAGTCTTTAATCCATAACGCAAGTATCTTGTCAGTAGACCTCCCAATATAGTCACTTTCAAAAAGTCATCATAAACCCTAATTGCGCCGGAAGCTTTCCAGTTAGCATCGATATTAGGATTAAATACCACGATGTTTTCAATTGGTCTAGAGCCGTTAACTTTACGAAAATCTAGAACAGGTTCTGTAGAAGGAAATGCTCCAATTGCTAAAAGAGATGGATTCAACATAGAAAAATTCAAACAATCTGTTATTGTAAATGGACGTGATACATAGTAAGTGCCCTGAGTCATATCAAAAACAGTGCCACCCAAATTGTACATGTTTGGATCTTCTCTATCAGTTGAGTAAGTTGTTTTGCGATTTCTCTTGATTATACTATCTCTCCACAAATCCAGTGCATCAGAGCTGTCGAATGTTGAATCGCATGGTTTTGCTCCGTAATTTCTTGGGTCATCTACTGAATACCCAGAAAGAAATCCAACACACACCCATGTTGAGTCTGGAGTGGAGCCTGGCGTAACTATATAACCATCAATTGGTATATTTCCTATATATGAATAATACATTCCATCTGAATATTTGAATGATTCGTATTTATTTAATATCACTCCGCCAACTGACATATCTCCAGATTTTTTGTATACATATGGCATGTAATCGCTATAAACATTACCACCATATGTGCTCCCGACAATCTTATCTCCATTGTTTGATGAAATATCAACTCGCAACTGATCAGGATCATACTTCAGTAAATTAGGAAAATAGAACTGCTGCACACCATATGCATCATAAACAGCCATAGAGTGGCCTTGCACAGTTACGAACTTGGCAATCTGTCCGTTATATACAGGGTAACCAGCAGCGTTAATGATGATTGGTTGCGAAACAGGAACGTGAGAGCCGTCTTCGTTCTCCACATAAACCTGAATCTGGTTTTCAGGGTTTTCCGGGTCAGTGTCAATTTTACCGATATAAATTTTGCCATTGGCTACGGCTTTAAAAGAACGAGCCATAGTGAAGAGTTGCGAAGGCATGCTTACCACAACATTTGCGGTGATATCTGACATTTCATTGCTCCAGACGAATGATATGATGCAATCATGATGTGATTGCATACCGAAATGGTACTATTGAGTATTTATCCAGTAGGTTACGATGCCATTCCACCCAACTGGTGAGGCATCAAGGATGTACAGCAAATACGACGAGGCGCAGTTTCACTTGAGACTTCCGCATGAACTCCACGCGAAAATTAAACAGCGCGCGAAGATGAATAACAGGTCGCTGAACTCAGAGATAATTGCAGCGATTGAAGAATCATTGGCTAAACAAAGCTCTGCATCAGTTTACATTGACGATGCAGAGCGTATGGCAGAACAACAATCTGATATGGTTAAGAAAATTGTCTTTGATACGCTCAAGGAGCTATATAAAAAAGACAGCAACTAACCATCCATTACGGAGGATTTATGCAAAGAGATATGATGAATATTACATTCTACATATTTGGTTTTTGCACTTTCCTGGTGTTTGCAAAGCTATTCTGACAACGCATCAGACTTAGCCCCCTGCGTCATAGCGTTAATTGCCTTTTGTGCCTGCTGCATGGCTTTCTCAAACGCTGTTGATCCGCGTGGGGTGTTTGCCATTCGGAGCATTGCATTTCTGAATGGCTCGCTCTCATAGGCGCGAGTGAGAAGTCCGTAGCTTACTGCTGCGCCAGTTGTCGCCGGGTTCATTGCCGTCCCATACCCAATAATGAACGGGATAGTTTGCTGCCCTGTGGGTGTTGTTACTGCCGCTTTTGCAGCCTGCTGCGTGGATTGCAGGTAGTTTTTCAATCCTTTCAGATAAGCGGCTTCCTGACCTTTAAATGTGATGCCAGTCTGGTTTTGCAGGATGTTAAGCTGCCGAAGGAACTGGTCAGGGGAACCACCTGATTTCTCCATCGCCTTTCCAATGATGCCATTGCGCATTTGCGCCCTGCCAACACGACCAACTGAGTTATACAGAGTCTTAATTTCCGATTTGTTCTTGCTGAATAGCATGTTGTTGACAACTTCCGGCGTAAGATCGCCTTTCATGAGAACATTCTTCAGCCTGGTATTCTTTAGTTTCGCCGCTTCGTCAGCGTAAACGGCATTGGCCTGCTGATATTTACGGAGAGTATCGCTGCCAAGATTCTGACCAATGGCACCATTGATATCGTCGGTCATTGCCTTGTAAACTCGCTGAATGGCAGCATCGGAACGGTTTGGTAATACCGGTCGCTCACCCTTCACGTCCATTCTGAACTGGCTGCGCAGGTCGCTTAATTGCTTCAAATCCAGATTTACCGGACCATCAGGGCCAGCATTGCGAACAAGCTCATCACGATATGACTGAAGTTTTGAAATTGTCTCGTTATCAGCTACCTTACCAAGCTTCTGCAGATTAGATATCTCAGTATCAATCTGCTGAATTGCTCGCGCAGGCTGAATGTTTACTCCAGCCATAGCATTCTGAACCTGCTCCAGTCGATTACCGGCGGCACGACGAATTCCTGATGTTTTCGTTTTAAGGCTGCCAATAACAACCGCTGGATCATACTCGCCGAATTTATCAGCAAATCTCTGCACCAACTGACTTCTCGCTTCCTGTTGCGTTGCTCTCATTCCGCTTGTGCCAGCCAGGGGAATATTTTCTGCTGTAGTCTGCGCCATTTTCCCGACGCGGGAAGTAGGCTGTAACAGGTCTGTGGTGTGCAGAGGCACTCCTTCACGCTCTGCAAATCTGATAGCTTGCTGCGCTTCTGGTGCAATAGCACCACGAACGCCACGATAAGCAGCGCCTAATCCACGTCCGGCAGCGTTAATAGCGCCGCCAGCCAGAACGCCAACGCCTAAATCGGTGGCGAGTGCTTCCGCATCATCTTTCGCACTATTTGCAGCAAGTGATCCAACTGCGTTTTCAGCGAGAAGGCGAGTTGCCCCCTGAGCAATTCGACCAGCAAGTGTTGGTGCCTGTGCTGCCGCTCTCTCAACGCCAGCAGGAGTGAGGTAAGGCAATGCTTCAGCAAATACCCTTCCCTCTGTCGTTTGTGGAGTCAGCGCGCCTTGCTGAAAGCCAAAGTCCTGCTCTAATCCCTGCGTTGTTACTCGTGGCGCTGGTTGATATGTACCATCGCCAATACCGAGTTTACCGCCAGCCCAAGCCGCCGCGCTTGTTACAGCATCGGCAACTGATGCAGGTATGTTTGCCACGTTCACGCCAGCCTGCACCAGTCCGCGACCTGTCTCTTTTACTGCTTCACCAAGATCAGACATAAATCCACTTTGCTGTGGTTGTTGCTGTGCTACTGGTTGTTGTGTCTCCACTGGCTGCACAGATGGCAATGGATAGGCAGCATAGAAAGCTTGCTTAGCCTGCTCTGCATTTTCTCCGGCTTGCGGGGCCACGACTTCATTGAAGTATTGCTCCTGAGCCTGCGCTTTTTGTTCTGGTGCTAACGCCTGATACTGTGGAGAGGCGATAACATCTTTCCATGCTTTAGCCATTAATCACCCCATAGTGAAGAAAAGTTACTGCTGGCTGCTGGCTGTGATACCTGTGCAGGTTGAGATTGCTTCCGCTGAGATTTACCAACATTAACGTTATATTGTTGGTTGTAATTGTTGGTGTATTCCTGAATTTCACGAATCGACTGCTGCATAGCCTCCGGGCTTGAATAGTCAACCTGCGGCATCCCCTGAAAATACATCTTCGCTTCTGCAACGGTGTTAATACCACTGGCACCCATGTCCCTTGCTGCCGCCACGCCCTGATTCTGCATTCTTCCCTGAATACGTTGTGCTGAGTTATATAACTGGCGCTGCTCTTTTCCTGTTAATCGGCTGCGAACATCAGCACCAATTGCCGCGTTACCTGCACCGCCGGTCATTCCTGTCATGAAATCGAGAGCAGAAGCGTCTGCATTTGCGATCGCGTCGATATCCTTCTTCATGGCATAGTTTTGTGCTGATGCAGACGATGTTGCAGGCGCTGCGATTGAACTGGCAGGAACGCGAACCATATTCCCCTCGTTGTCGATGCCTTCGTAGAACGCATTAGCCCCAGCGCCGTGAAGCTTCCCGCCTACCGTTACAGTTCTGCCATCTGATAACTGAACTGTACGCTCGTCATTCCCAGCGGTTCCTCTTGTTGACGCTCGCTGCATTGCCAAATCCTGCCCGCGTCGCGCAGTAGAAGCAGATAAATCCTGACCGCGCATCGTGATGTTTTGACCTCGTGCTGTTAGCGCCTCTCCGGCCTGATTGCTGCGGATTGTCTCTGCCAGTCTGCCTCTGTCAATCTCACGACCAGCCATCTTGTCCTGAACATTGAAGTAATCAATCGGACCAAGAGCAGCCATTCCGAGGTGATCAACAAACTCGCCAAATCCTGAAGGATTCTGCTGATACATCTGAGCAACGTTGTTAGGGTCAACGCCGACGCGCGCCAGTTCCTTGGCGTTGTTTTGCAGCCATGATTGCATTGCTTCTGGAGACGATGACGCAAGGCGTGCGCCAGCCGCTAAGGTGCCGATAGAATTACGCTGGTCTTCATCAATGAATCCCATGCCTTTACGAACGGATTCAATCTGGTCTGGATATTGAGTAGCCAACTGACGCAAAGCACCGCGATCACCAGACGCATAAGCATTAGCGTACGCCTGCTGAAATTCTTTCTGCCGCTGAGCCTGCTTTTCCTGCTGAAGCACCCCTGCAATACCTGAAAGGCCTTGCAAAGCAGTCAGCCCAACATTGTTAGCGCCTGAACGCTCAATATCATTGTTCTGCCTGATAAGCTGAAGCGTATTGCCGATGTCATTTACGCTCGGAGCGTTTGAGTTGACGCCGCCGATACCAGCCAACAATCCGCCGTTTGTTCCTTGCCAAGTAGCCATGATTACCCCTTAAAACAACGAGCCAAGCAGGCCAAGTCCGCCGCCAATTGCCGCACCTAATCCAGTGCCAAGTCCTGGAACAATAGAGCCAAGAGCAGCGCCAGTCATAGCCCCTGAAGCTCCGCCGCTAATTGCTGTCTGAAGACCTGATGGTTTATTGGCATTAGCAGCGGCAAGAGCCGCACTTTGCTGCGAAATCTGACTCATGTTGTTGGCATATGTCTGCCCGGCGTTTGCCTGACCTTGCAGTGCGCCAAGACCAATATTTGCCAGATTCTGGTAGTTGTTCATCTGACCAGACAGCCACTGCTGACCAAGCGTTGGTGCGATTGTTGCTAACTGATTACCGGTTGCAGTGGAACCCAATCCACCTGTTGCTTCCGCTGCCGCCAGACTCTGATAGCGAGCCTGACCAGCAAGATCTTTGTACTGCTGAGAGTTGTAATACTGGTTAAGTGCCTGACCTTGCCCCTGAAGAGAGGAAAGATTCTGCAATTGTGATACGTACTGCTGAGCGAGTGGCGTGAACGGAGCAAGGTTTTTCATGATCGTCTGCCACTGCTGATTCTGCAGGTCTGCGGCATACTTCTGAGCTTCTGCTGCATACTTTGCGCTTTTATCGGACCCACCTTTCCCGCCTTTTTCAGGGCAATAAGGTTCCTCTCCGCGCAGTTTTCTGCCCAGCTTAAATGCATATAACATGGCTATCTCCCGTGATTCAGGAAGTCGATTAGTTCTTCGCGTGTAGCACTGTAAAATGTCACGTCATCCACGCCTTTGAAGTATTTCTTGATGGTTCCGACACGCTTAAGGCCAATCATTGCGCAGTACATCTGCCCGTGGCGGAATTTGCGCGCAGCGAACGATGTGACGCACTGAACGGTGGTGTTAGTCAGAATGTATCGCCAGAACGCCAGCCCAATTTCCTTGCTGAAGCCGCGAATCTCTGGCAGGTACATGGCGTGGCAATCGAATGTCAGCGGCTGAATCTCCTGATAGTAAACAATGCCGCCGAACTGACCGTACACGTTCACCTCAAAGTAACGGCATTCAGGCTTGTAGTCGTATCCATCACCATTGTTGCTTCAGGCAATAATGTCAGGGTGATTTCCGACTGCTTCGATCAGGTCGATATTTCGCGTTGGTTTGAACTGAATCATCACTGCTCCGCAATGATTTTGATGGTTGTGGCATTAAACGCCGCACCATTCGACTGAATGGTTAACGTACTGCCATTTGTGGCAAGAAATCCGTCTTTATCCACGCTGAAGAATGTAGCTAACAGGATGTTGTCGGTTGTTGTCGCCGCATTACGACTGCTGACCAGCGTATCAGGAACAGAGCCGGAAAAGGTTAGCTGCATTGACCTGTTGGCGGTTCCGCTGGGCCACGTCCCGACAATCGACATCTTGAAGAACAGGGTTTTGTTCTCGTTGAACACAACCATCTTGTTGTTAACGGTGTCGAAGAATGGTGCCAACGAGCCGGATGACGGCGTGAGCGTTTTCAGCAGGCTAACAAGGTTGGTCGGCGCTGTCGGGATGGTTACAGATACGCCAGAGTAAACAACCTCTGACTTTTTGCGAGTAGTGGCATACTCCAGAGCATCAATGCGCGTTTCATGGTCTGAAAGCGTGTTTTGAATGGCGATAACTTCATCAGTCAGATAATCAATATCGTTTTCTGCTGTCGTTAATCGGGAATCAAGGCCGACTATCGCCGATTCTGCGTTAGTGATCCTTGTTTCGTGGTCCTGAATCTTCGCTTCAGCTGATGCCAGTCGAATTTCGTGATCGACCAGAATCACATCCTGCTCATCGTTCCTGACCTGTGCATCATAAGCGCCCTGTCCGGCCTCGTTGGCCTTGTTAGCCACGTTACCAACATCAGTGCCCTGTGCGATAACGTAAAGCAGATACGACTGCGAGAAGATATTGCGTGGAAGGACTGATGTGTCGAGCCGTGTGGCCTGAATGATTACCGGCACATTGAGATTCGAATCAGCCATTACTCAATCCTTATCTGGCAGCCTGACAGAGTGACAGGTGACTTCGTGATAACGCGCAATTTGAAACCGACATTTTTCCTGATGCGCCCTACTCGCTTCCACAAAACGCGTTTGTCGTAAACGAACGGTTCATTCTGCTCAATCATCTGCTCACGCCCGTAATTGATGCCGTCAGTGGTTGCAGAGAGGAACAGGCGGTCAGCGTACTGCGCAACGCCAGTTGAAGATTCAACCTCAAGGTCGAACACCCGGGCGTTATCCGCTTTGAACAACGGAGTAAACAGCAGGTGTTCCTGCTGCTTGTCGTACTGGCTGCTGATATCGAACTGCAATTTCCCGGTCACGGATTCCAGCTTATCGCCGCACGTTATCTGATTGCCTTCGTAAATGAAGTCGATAGCGCGGTACACATCGTCATACAAGCCAGTTTTCAACACACACCATTGCGGACCATTGGCGCTTGAAGATGCGTCGTACACGAGAACATGGCGCGGAAGGTGGATAATCAGCAACTCATGAGCATCAAATCGCAGAGACTCCATCACACCCTCAGCCAGTTCATCAGCAGTGTAGGAGCGGAGAATTTTCTCAATGCTCGCGCTGGCGATTGGTGATACCTGACCGGAGCCGATGATGTATACAGACGGCGCACCTGTTGCCGGATTGCTGATGAACGCATAGGAATCAGCGAATGGAGTTTTACAGTAGGTTCCGGCAATACCTTTCTGCACCATCAGCGATGGCTGTGCAACATACAAAGCGGCACCAACGGTGGTTGCGCCAGTAAGGGAGAAATATTCAATAGTCGATGAACCAAAGCAGACGATGAAGTCTCGCCATGTGCCGATGCCGATGATGCCGTCAGGCTGCGATTCTGCGCGATATTGTGCGCTGTATCGGTCAGGATGTGATTCGTCTTCAAGGTCAGTGATAAACCATGAATCAGTGCCGTCTTTTGACCACGCATAACGCCCACGTAAGCGCGTAATGTCGCGAACTGAACCTAACTCGTACTGTGTGAATCCGCTGTCTGTAGGCCAGTTTGAGACGGTTTTAACCGTGCCATCATAGCGATACTCGACCAGTTGACCATTAACGCCTATTGCCTGTGATGTCCTACCGTGTGCCATTGATACGCGACCACTTCCGGCGACGTCACCGACTTCGCTTTCGCCTTTGTAGAGCTTGCCACCACACACGCGATAAACAGCATTCCGCGCCATGTTGTACTCGACGCCGCGCGATACGCCGTTTACATCAGAGCGTTTGGCAATGCCCGGGAATGAGCGAAGATATCCGCTGCTGTTCAGGATTTCTTTGGGTGTAGCCAACATATTCACTGGCAGATAGTCGATATAGTCGGCGTTTCGAAAGTCTTTGCCGACACCTTTCATAAGCGGAAGTTGCTGAATAGGCATTTATTCACCTATGCGTTTGGGATATCGCCATCAATCAGAGGGAGATCGCGTGGATAATATCGGTCAGATGTGAACACGTCATATTTATTACCCTGTCCTACAGGAAAATCTCCACGTCGTCGTATTGAAGGAACAACCAGAGTGTCGGTCATCAAGGCATCATATGAGCGTTGGGCGTTACTGAGAACTTGCGGAGTTGGTTCAAGGCTGTAATCAGATAGCATTCTCAGCAATAACTGATAGCCTACTGCGTGTTTGTATTTTCTTGGAAGACCTGACTCATCATCTGGTAATGGCTGCTCATCTCCAGTTGCGAAAGCGTAACCAATGTCGCCGGGGTTAATCATCCACTCGGACATCATATCTTCCAGATCAATTACACCATCTTCAATTGATTGCGGCTCAACATCAGTCAGCGATGCATTAGAAGCAATAGCAAACTTACGAAGCGCAAAAAGGACGATCTCACCCTTTGTCAGTACTGTTGCCATTGTCTGCCGCCTTACGACCTCGCTTACTGGTCGGTTTCAATTCATCAACTGAGGCAACAAAGCCCAACTTTTCGAAAAACTGGAAGTCTTTTTCTGCGATAACGGCCTGTACATGCCCGGATTCGTTATCTGCGGCAAGGAATACACTCATGCGATCCATATTGTTTCCTTAAAACATAAAAGGGGCGGAAGCCCCTTGTTATTACGGATTACCGAAGAACTGACCGCCCATGTGAGGGTTAAAGCACACATATGCAGGCAGTAAGTCGAAGCGCATTTTTTGCACGTTGGCATCGCCATCTGCGTATTTATGTACGCGGATGGAGAAACCTTCATATGTTGCAACAGCAGAATCAATACTGTGCAGTTTCGGCAGTGGGATAGAGCCAAGTCCACAGAAGAACTTGTTATAGAACAGGTTTGGCTTCATTGTCTGGCTAGCAGTGCCTACTACAGATACGGCATCGCCTGCCGCTACCTGACGACTTACAGAGTTGTACTGCGGGTTTGTAGTGTCATAAATCGGAACACCAGAAAGCGTAACCGTCACATCGCCACCGCTGTCTGAATTAGCATCAGCAGTAACCGTTGCAGTGAAGCTAATTGGTGTGGCTCCGTTATACAACGCCTGTTTGGTCTGCTGTTGCAGCCAGTAGGTATTGGTGAATTTGACCTGATCACCAGCTTTCAGAAAACCTGTAACGCTGGCTGTCGCTCCGGTCAATGTTACAGTGAACTGGTATGAGTCTTTAACTGCGTTATAGGTAACAGTTGGCTGTGTTTTGACTGTCAGTGTTCCGCCAAATGCCCCCTGCGTACGAGAGGCAAGCCCATTAGACATCAGTGCGCGAATGCCGCCAAAATTGGTTGGGATCTGCGCATTCTCCCATGCAGTACGAACCAATTGATCTGAAGCGTGCAAACCAGTCTGCGCATCAGCAAGTCGCTGTGCAGACCATGGATCCATTACAGCATAGTTTTCACCTTCATTAACGCCGAGATCTTTCAGGAAAGATGCCGTCTGCGCAACATCAGACCATTTGGTGATTGGAGTATTGGGGCTACCAAGTGACAACGCACCGTTATTCATCATGAAGTGAGCAAGCTCTGTTTCAAGGTCGGTAACGATTCGCTGGCGAACCGGCGCGAGAATTTCTTCCAGTTGGTTAAGCTTGATCGCTTCCTCCAGTTGCTGATATTCAACAGCAACAGTGATGTAGTTACCTACACGCCCCGTTGCTTTACCTGAGATCAGGTTGTTTTTATTTTGCCCTGAAATATCACCAGTGGGAGTACGGAGGGATGAGAATTGATGCGGACGTTTAAAGCTAACGCTATCGCCAGTGCTGGAGTTGATTTCACCTGCCAGCAACTGACGGTCTACGGTTTTCGCCAGAACTAAATCTGACATAAAACCCGGAAGGAATTTTTTCAGAACGATTTGACTGACGTTACTGTCGAGATTGTTAGGCATTTATCTTTTCCTTATTCGATTTTTGCGCCGGGGCATAATTTGTTGAATTCGTCTTGTTTCGCATCAGCACCGCCACCACGTACTTCCGGCTCTGGCTTGATGGCTTTCTTTGGTTTTGGAGCAAGGCTTACCTGTTTGCTAATCTGCCCCAAGAGGAATGCTGCGCGAATTGGATCTGTCTCAGCGGCTACACGCTGGCGTAATTGCTGGCTCTTACCTAATCCATAGGCGAGTAGTTCAGAGCCTTCGTCTGCACAGTGAATGATGATTTCCTGCTGAATTGGTGGTAGCTCACTAAGAACAATGGCCTCCATTTCCTGATAATCTTTCACAGGAAGTTTGGCTGCCCGTTGTTTATGCGCTTCTACCCTTTGCTGGAAACGCTGTTGGTATTCCTGTTGCTGACGTATTTTTTGTTGCTGCTGCTGTTCGACACGGCCTTTTTTCTCATGCCAATCAGTCAATGCCTGTTCAAACGCCTGTTCGTCATAATCACACGACTCAAGAGTCGGTTTTGGTGGAATAGCGTCTGGTTGTGGTTGCTGATGTTCCGCAGTGAAGTGGTCAACAAAAACTGGCCACCGAG
>CWHG01000122.1_pt1 | contig 27878 bp, 26 predicted proteins | sample 702351 | NCBI WGS metagenome assembly CWHG01 (sample SAMEA3735917, study PRJEB9488) | human gut metagenome | biome: ENVO:mammalia-associated habitat; material: ENVO:feces | place: Malawi | collected 2009-02-27
TTTGATAAAAATCATTAGGGGATTCATCAGTGTTCAGCGTCGATAACTTCAATATCAGTACATTTAAGATTTCCGATTATCATCTGATTTATTAGGAAGTCTTCAAGTTTTTCACGTGATGAAAGTGACTCCACTGTTAGTCTAAATTTATTAAACCTGGGGTAATTAATGTCACTAGAATAAATTGGAATGGTTTCTTTATATCCATCCTCAGTTTTTAATTTGACTAAGTATTTGAAATTATAGCCAAAATACCCCACCTTTTCAATGGGTGTCATTGGGATGATATAAGCTGTCATATGGTTTTTGAAAAAATCATATATGGGATCCCACAGATTTATCCATTCTTTTACCACATACTTACCATGAGAGGTGGATAGCACAATATTAATCTTTGTTTTTTTTGAATTCAAAAGTTTGTTAAGATTAATACGATTCATGTTTAAACAGTAAAAATCCACGGGGTCGTAGTTATTAGTATAGGATTCATACGGTTTTAGTATTTTTGGGGCTCGCTCGAAGTCATCAATCTCTATGTAATAGTTACTTCCAACTCTTAGGAAGATCTTGAAAATTATAACGGATTTGTCTTTGAAATTTTCCAAAGTAATACTGCTGATGTATTTGTCTTCAGCGTTTATACTTTCACTTATACAAAATTGACCTCTTATATGAGTGCCGGATTTTCGCCTATAATTACTTACGGCAAAATATAATGCAATAAGAGAGATAATTATTGCAATAATTGACGTAATATCTTTCAAGCTTAATGTTACTTCCATAGGTTGAAAATTGCTCCTTTTCAGAAGTTTGAACTGCAGTGGTTTCAAATGGTTAACATATTAACAAGTATAAATCTTTCCAATGTGGTTATCCATAGTTTCAATTTTTATGCTTTATTCTGCGCTATTTTAACTGGATAGGGGGTCACAAAAAGTTACTTGTGGTAACGATGTTCATTGTTGGCTTGTAAGTGGGGCTTATGGAAGGATTTGGATAATTACTTATAAGCATTGAGCAATTAGGAAATAGTTTTTCTGGGTTGTTGGTTGTTGTTTCAACCCCCACAAAACCCCGCCCGATTGCCGCTGGCCTTCCCCGGCGGCATCCTTTCCCCATGAATACTTTAAATTCCATTCAGGATATCGCCCGCGCTATCCGTAATCTTATCCGCACCGGCATTGTGACTGCAGTCAATCCCGATGAGGGGCTCTGCCGTGTCCAGACCGGCGGGATGCAAACCACCTGGCTAAACTGGCTGACCTGCCGCGCCGGTCGCTCGCGTGCCTGGTGGGCTCCTTCGGTTGGCGAGCAGGTGCTGATTCTTGCCATTGGCGGCGAGCTCGACACCGCTTTTGTGCTGCCCGGCATTTTCTCTGATGACCATCCCGCGCCGTCGGCCTCGCCTGATGCCCTTCACATTTCCTTTCCTGACGGGGCGGTTATCGAGTATGAGCCTGAAAGCGGGTCACTCACGGTGAGTGGTATTAAAACCGCTGACGTCACCGCGTCAGACGCCATTACCGCAACTGTGCCGCTGGTACTGGTCAAGGCGTCCACCCGTATCACACTCGATACCCCCGAGGTGGTCTGCACCAACAAACTGACCACGGCCACGCTTGAGGTGCAAAAGGGCGGGAAGATGAGCGGCAACATCGAGCACGGCGGCGGCACGTTTAAATCAAACGGTGTGCAGGTGGATGACCACGGCCACGGCGGTGTTAAAGGCGGGGATAGCTGGACGCAGGGGACAAAATGACAACGAGCTATCTGGGCATGAACAGTCATACCGGGCTCAGTATTTCTGAGGTTGAGCATATCAGGCAGAGCGTGCGCGACATTCTGGTCACGCCGGTTGGCTCGCGTGTGATGCGTCGTGAATACGGCTCGCTGCTGTCGGCGCTTATTGATCAGCCGCAGACCCCGGCGCTACGCCTGCAGATTATGGCCGCGTGCTATTCCGCGATCCAGAAGTGGGAGCCACGCGTCAGCCTGACGACCATCACCTTTGAACGCGGGGAGAATGACGGCGCGATGTATGTCGATATCACCGGCACGCGGTCGACGTCAGGCCAGCCCTTTTCTATCACCATTCCACTGAGTTAAACACTATGGCTATTGTTGACCTGAGCCTGCTCGCTGCGCCTGATGTGGTGGATGAGCTGGATTATGAAACCATTCTGGCAGAGCGAAAGGCGACGCTTGTCTCACTGTATCCCGAGGAACAGCAGGAGGCGGTCGCGCGCACGCTGACACTTGAATCTGAGCCGGTTGTTAAGCTGCTGCAGGAGAACGCTTACCGGGAGGTTATCTGGCGTCAGCGCGTGAATGAATCGGCGCGCGCGGTCATGCTGGCGTATGCCGCCGGTAATGACCTCGATAATATCGGTGCAAATTTCAGCGTCGGGCGTCTTGTTATCACGCCTGCCGATGAGACCACACTGCCGCCCACACCTGCCGTTATGGAGTCGGACACCGATTACCGTCTGCGCATTCAGCAGGCGTTTGAAGGAATGAGCGTGGCCGGGTCTGTCGGCGCTTATCAGTTTCATGGCCGCAGCGCTGACGGGCGGGTCGCAGATATCTCAGTAACCAGTCCGTCCCCCGCCTGTGTGACGATTTCTGTGCTGTCGCGTGAAAACAACGGCGTCGCCTCTGATGAGCTGCTCGCCGTGGTACGTAACGCACTTAACGCCGAAGATGTCAGGCCGGTCGCAGACCGTGTGACGGTGCAGTCAGCCGACATTGTTAACTACCAGATAACCGCCTCGCTTTATCTCTATCCCGGTCCCGAGAGTGAACCCATTCGCGCCGCTGCCGTGAAAAAGCTGGAGGGCTATATCAGTGCACAGCACCGCCTCGGGCGTGACATTCGCCTGTCTGCCATTTATGCCGCGCTGCATGTCGAGGGTGTCCAGCGTGTGGAGCTGGCCGCGCCGGTGGCTGACCTCGTGCTCAGCAGTGCGCAGGCGTCATTTTGCACTGATTACAGCATTGTGATCGGGGGCTCGGATGAGTGATACCCGTCTGTTGCCGGTGGGCTCGTCACCGCTTGAGGTGGCGGCGGCGCGTGCCTGCGCGGATATCGAAAACACCCCCGTCCCGCTGCGTCGTCTGTGGAGTCCTGACACCTGCCCGGCAAGTTTGCTGCCGTGGCTGGCGTGGGCGTTTTCTGTCGACCGCTGGGATGAGAACTGGCCGGAAGAAACGAAGCGCGCGGTCATCCGTGATGCGTACTTCATTCACTGCCACAAAGGCACTATCGGTGCTGTTCGTCGGGTGGTGGAGCCACTCGGCTATGTCATCAACGTCACGGAGTGGTGGGAGACCAGCGACCCGCCCGGCACATTCCGGCTTGATATTGGTGTGCTGGAAAGCGGCATTTCTGAGGAAATGTATTTTGAAATGGAGCGCCTGATTGCGGATGCGAAACCTGCCAGCCGTCACCTGATTGGCCTGAATATTATCCAGGACATTCCCGGTCATATGTATGTCGGTGGTGTGGTGTATGACGGCGACATTATTACGGTTTATCCCGGATGAGTGAGGAATAATGAGCACGAAATTTAAAACAATTATTACCACCGCCGGAGCTGCAAAACTGGCGGCGGCGACGGTGCCGGGTGGTAAAAAAGTGAACCTTACCGCGATGGCCGTCGGTGATGGCGGCGGCGCACTGCCGGAGCCGAACGTCGGGCAGGTAAAGCTCATCAATGAAGTCTGGCGTCATGCGCTGAATAAAATCAGCCAGGATAACAAAAATAAAAATTATATCGTGGCAGAGCTGGTCATTCCTCCTGAGGTGGGCGGCTTCTGGATGCGTGAGCTGGGTCTGTATGATGACGCAGGCACGCTGATTGCCGTTGCCAATATGGCGGAGAGCTACAAGCCGGAGCTGGCGGAGGGCTCGGGGCGTGCGCAGACCTGTCGCATGGTGATTATTGTCAGCAGTATCGCCTCGGTGGAGCTGTCCATTGATGCGACAACGGTGATGGCCACGCAGGATTATGTCGACGATAAACTGGCTGAGCATGAGCGGTCCCGCAATCATCCTGACGCCACGCTGAAAGAAAAAGGCTTTGTGCAACTCAGTAGCGCAACCGACAGCACGTCTGAGAGCCTCGCAGCGACGCCAAAGGCAGTTAAGGCGGCCTATGACCTTGCCAGTGGTAAATATACGGCTCAGGACGCGAGCACGGCGCAGAAAGGTCTGGTGAAACTGAGCAGCGCCACCGACAGCACATCTGAGACCCTCGCCGCGACACCGAAAGCGGTTAAGGCGGTGAATGATAATGCGAATGGTCGCGTCCCGTCTGAGCGAAAAGTTAACGGACATTCGCTGGCCGGTGATATCAGCGTCACGTCACAGGATATTTTTGACGGTCAGTGCATCGAGCTTGGTGCTGACCAGAATCTGGATAATTACCAGACGCCGGGTCTGTATTTTCAGCCTGCAAATGCCAATACCAGTGCTGCGCTGCATTACCCGGAAAATAATGCCGGTTCGCTGATGGTGTTAAAGGGCGCAGGGATAACGCAGGTTTATCGCGTGTACAGCAGTTCCCGAAGCTATTCGCGGAGCAAATATTCCACGCAGCCGTGGACGACGTGGACACCCGATGATGCTTTTCCTGTCGGTGCGCCGATTCCGTGGCCATCCGATACCGTTCCACCCGCTCACGCCTTAATGCAGGGGCAGTCATTTGATAAATCTGCATATCCATTGCTTGCTGTAGCGTATCCCTCTGGTGTTATCCCGGATATGCGTGGTCAGACGATAAAGGGCAAGCCGGACGGACGAGCGGTACTCTCGTATGAACAGGACGGTATTAAATCGCACGCTCACACAGCCAGTATTTCCGATACCGATTTGGGAACGAAATATACCAACTCTTTTGATTATGGTTCAAAACCAACAACCAGTTTTGACTACGGCAATAAGTCCTCCACTGAGGGGGGATGGCACGTACATAACTTTCGTTATTGTGCTACGTCTGCATACCGGGATACTCCTGGCTCAGGGCTGGGGATGCACTCGTCGAATATTTCGTGGTCAGCCGGGGATCGCATTGAGGGGAGTGGTAATCATGCACATGTTACGTGGATTGGTCCCCATGATCACTGGGTTGGTATCGGTGAGCATAACCATTATGTGGTTATGGGGTATCACGGACATACAGCGACCGTTCATGCAACCGGGAATACAGAAAACACCGTTAAAAATATTGCGTTTAACTACATTGTGAGGCTTGCATAATGGCTTTTGAAATGACCGGAGAAAACCGGACAATTATTCTTTATAACCTTCGTTCAGATACAAATGAATTTATTGGGAAATCTGATGGGTTTATCCCTGCTAATACGGGCTTGCCTGCTTACAGTACCGATATCGCGCCCCCAAAAGTGACGGCAGGTTTTGTGGCTGTTTTCGATGCTCAGGCTAATAAATGGTCGCGGGTGGAGGACTACCGCGGGACAACCGTCTATGACATCAGCACCGGTAAGCCCGCTGTTATTGAAAAACTTGGCGCTCTGCCTGATAACGTTGTGTCGGTTGCTCCTGACGGGGAGTATGTAAAATGGGATGGCGCTAAGTGGATCCACGATGCCGAAGCGGAAAAAACATTTCGTCAGGGGCAGGCGGCGCAGGAAAAATCAAACCTGCTGATGATTGCAACATCGGCTATTGCCCCCCTGCAGGATGCCGTTGATCTGGATATGGCAACGGAAGACGAAGCGACCGCGCTTAATGAATGGAAAAAATATCGGGTCATGCTCAACAGAGTCAAACCCGAAGATGCCCCCGATATCACATGGCCGGAACTGCCCGCATAACCAGTGTAATTCAGGCGGGCGGTTGCCCGCGCTTTCCTGCTCCCCGGTTGTGTCAGACCTTATCCAACCCTGACAAATAGCCCGCCATCACCACACAACAGAAAATACACTCACCCTTAACCACGGAGTTAAACGGATGAGTGATTTTCATCATGGCGTAGAGGTCATCGAAATTGACGATGGCGTGCGCACCATTTCCACCGTCTCAACGGCCATCATCGGCATGGTCTGCACGGCCAGCGATGCTGACGAAAAGACATTTCCCCTCAATGAGCCAGTGCTCATCACTAACGTACAAAGTGCTATCGGTAAGGCGGGCAAAAAGGGGTCGTTGTCGATATCCCTGCAGGCCATCGCTGACCAGTGCAAACCGGTCATTGTGGCCGTGCGCGTGGCCGAAGGCGCAGAAGACCCGGACGACCCGGAGGCCGGGAAGAAACAAACTATTTCCAACATCATCGGCACGACCGATGAAAACGGCAAATACACCGGCCTGAAAGCGCTGCTGACGGCGCAGACCGTCACCGGCGTGAAGCCGCGCATTCTCGGCGTGCCGGGTCTTGATCCGCAGGAAGTGGCAACGGCGCTCGCGTCCACCTGCCAGAGCCTGCGCGCCTTTGGCTATGTCAGTGCGTGGGGCTGTAAAACCATTTCTGATGCCATCAACTACCGCGAGAATTTCAGCCAGCGTGAGCTGATGGTTATCTTCCCTGATTTTCTGGCATGGGACACCACGGCGAATGAGACTGCGACAGCCTGGGCAACGGCGCGCGCGCTCGGCCTGCGTGCCAAAATTGACCAGACCGTCGGCTGGCATAAAACCCTGTCAAACGTCGGCGTGAATGGCGTCACCGGCGTCAGTGCCTCGGTGTCGTGGGATTTGCAGGAACCCGCGACCGACGCCAACCTGCTTAACAAAGCCGGTGTTACCACGCTTATCCGCAATGACGGTTTCAAGTTTTGGGGAAACCGCACCTGCTCAGATGACCCGCTTTTCCTGTATGAGAACTACACCCGCACCGCGCAGGTGCTGGCCGACACGATGGCGGATGCGCATGCGTGGGCGATGGATAAGCCCATCACCCCGACCCTGATTCGCGACATTGTATCGGGCATCAATGCCAAATTCCGCGAGCTGAAAAATAACGGGTATATCGTTGACGGCTCCTGCTGGTATGACCCGGAGTCAAACGAGACAGCGACCCTGAAAGTCGGGAAGCTGTATATCGATTATGACTACACCCCCGTCCCGCCGCTGGAAAACCTGACCCTGCGCCAGCGCATCACCGACACCTATCTGGCGAACCTGTCGGACTCGGTCAACAGCTAAGGAGCTCAGAGCATGGCGTTACCCCGCAAACTTAAATATCTGAATATGTTCAACGATGGCCTCAGCTACATGGGCGTCGTTGAGTCCGTCACCCTGCCAAAGCTGACCCGCAAGCTGGAGAAATATCGCGGCGGTGGAATGCCGGGCGCGGTGTCGATTGACCTCGGCCTCGATGACGATGCGCTGTCGCTGGAGTGGACGCTCGGCGGTCTGCCCGACGTTGAGCTGTGGGCGCAGTATGCCTCGCCGGGGGCTGACAGCGTGCCGCTGCGCTTTACCGGCTCTTTCCAGCGTGATGACACCGGCGCGATTTCTGCCGTCGAGGTGGTGATGCGTGGCCGTCACAAAGAGTATGACGGCGGTGAGAACAAGCAGGGCGAAAGCGGCACGACCAAAATGTCGACTGAGTGTGCCTATTACCAGCTCACGATTGATGGCCGCGAAGTCATCGAGATTGACGTCGTTAACATGGTGCTGAAAGTCGACGGCGTCGACCGTCTGGCGGAGCACCGCCGGGCGATTGGCCTGTAATCCCTTACCCGGTCAGTGAGGCTGGCCGGTCACTTTTCCTGATGAGAATACCCATGAAAAATATCAATGAAACTGCCGTTACTGACACTGAAACCGTCAATCCGAATGTGGTGATTTTTGACACCCCACTGATGCGCGGTGAGCAGAAAATTGAACAGGTCACGCTGACCAAACCGAATGCCGGAACCCTGCGCGGGGTGTCGCTGGCCTCGCTGGCGAATTCTGACGTTGATGCGCTGATTAAAGTGCTGCCGCGCATGACGTATCCCGCCCTGACTGAGCACGAGGTCACGCGTCTCGATGCGTCTGATCTGATTTCGCTGGCCGGGAAGGTGGTCGGTTTTTTGTCGCCTGCTTCGGGTCGCTGACCTTTCCGAAAAACCTGTCGGTCGATGACCTGATGGCGGATATCGCGGTGATTTTCCACTGGCCGCCATCAGAGTTACATTCCCTGAGTGTGACCGAGCTCCTGACATGGCGCGACAAGGCGCTGCAACGAAGCGGAAACCATCATGAGCAATAACGTCAGAATCGAGGTGCTGCTGAATGCCGTCGACCGGGCAAGCCGACCGCTCAAAGCCATTCAGAACGCCAGCAAATCCCTGTCCGGTGATATCCGCACCTCGCAGAAAAGCCTCCGCGAGCTGAATGCGCAGGCTTCCCGTATCGACGGATTCCGAATAGCCAGCGCACAGCTTGCCGTGACCGGCCACGCACTTGATAAAGCGAAACAGGAAGCCGAAGCACTCGCCACGCAGTTTAAAAATACGGAGCGCCCGACGCGTGCGCAGGCGCAGGTGCTTGAATCCGCGAAGCGTGCCGCCGAAGGGCTGCAGACGAAATACAACAGCCTCACGGAGTCCATAAAGCGCCAGCAGCGCGAGCTCGGTGCGGTGGGAATTAATACCCGTAATCTGGCAAATGATGAGCGGGGGCTTAAATCCCGCATCGCTGAAACCACCGCGCAGCTTAACTGTCAGCGCGAGGCACTGGCGAAAGTCAGCGCACAGCAGGCGAAGTTAAGCCGGGTGAAAGAACGGTATCAGGCCGGTAAATCACTGGCCGGTAACGCGGCGGCGGCGGGCGCTGCCGGTGTCGGTATTGCGACGGCGGGAACGATGGCCGGGGTTAAGCTGCTGACGCCGGGCTATGCGTTTGCGCAGAAGAACTCAGAGCTGCAGGCGGTACTCGGTGTCGACAAACAGTCACCTGAAATGCAGGCGCTGCGCAAACAGGCGCGCCAGCTCGGGGACAATACGGCGGCCTCTGCCGATGATGCGGCGGGGGCGCAGATTATTATCGCCAAAAGCGGCGGGGATGCGGCGGCCATTCAGGCGGCGACGCCGGTGACGCTGAATATGGCGCTGTCCAACAGGCGCACGATGGAAGAGAACGCCGCGCTGCTGACCGGGATGAAATCAGCGTTTCAGCTTTCAAACGACAAGGTCGCGCATATTGGTGATGTTCTCTCGATGACGATGAACAAAACCGCCGCCGATTTTGACGGGATGAGCGATGCGCTGACCTATGCCGCGCCGGTGGCGAAAAATGCCGGGGTAAGTATCGAGGAAACCGCCGCGATGGTGGGGGCGCTGCATGACTCCAAAATCACCGGCTCGATGGCGGGAACGGGAAGCCGTGCTGTCATGAGTCGCCTGCAGGCACCGACCGGCAAAGCCTATGACGCCATCAAAGAGCTCGGGGTGAAAACCTCCGACAGCAAAGGTAACACGCGCCCGATATTTTCCATCCTGAAAGAAATGCAGCGCAGTTTTGAGAAAAATAATCTCGGGACGGGTCAGCGCGCGGAATACATGAAAACCATTTTCGGGGAGGAAGCCAGCTCGGCGGCCGCTGTGCTGATGACGGCGGCCTCAACCGGCAAGCTCGATAAGCTCACCGCCGCGTTTAAAGCCTCGGACGGCAAGACTGAGGAACTGGTTAAGGTTATGCAGGATAACCTCGGCGGCGACTTCAAAGAATTTCAGTCAGCCTATGAGGCGGTCGGGACTGACCTGTTTGACCAGCAGGAGGGCTCACTGCGTAAGCTGACGCAGACGGCCACGCAGTATGTGCTCAGACTCGACGGCTGGATCCAGAAAAATAAGGGGCTGGCGACCACCCTCGGCGTGGTGGTCGGGGGTGCGCTGGCGCTTATTGGTGTGATGGGCGGGATTGGCCTTATCGCATGGCCGGTGGTGATGGGGATTAATGCCATCATTGCGGCGGCTGGCGTGCTCGGGGTGGTTTTCAGTACGGTCGGCGGCGCGATTGTCACGGCCATTGGTGCAATCAGCCTGCCGGTGCTGGCGGTTGCCGGGGCGGTGGTGGCCGGGGCGCTGCTTATCCGTAAATACTGGGAGCCGATTGGCGCATTTTTCTCGGGTGTGGTGGAGGGACTGAAAGCCGCCTTTGCCCCGGTGGGGGCGATGTTTTCCCCGCTTGCACCGGTGTTTGATGCCATTGCGGAAAAGCTGGGCGTTGTCTGCCAGTGGTTTAAAGACCTGCTTGCACCGGTGAAAGCCACGCAGGACACGCTCGACAGTTGCAAAAATGTCGGCGTGGCGTTTGGTCAGGCGCTGGCTGATGCGCTGTTGACGCCGCTCAACCTGTTTAACAGCCTGAGCGGCAAGGTTGACTGGCTGCTGGAGAAACTCGGCGTTATCAAAAAAGAATCGACCGACCTCGACCAGACTGCAGCCAAAGCGGATAAGGTTTCATCGGGTGGCGGGTATATCCCCGCGACAGCGAGTTATGGCGGGTATCAGGCGTATCAGCCGGTCACTGCGCCTGCAGGTCGCTCTTATATCGACCAGAGCAAAAGCGAATACAACATCACTCTGCAGGGTGGCGTTGCGCCGGGTGGCGACCTTGACCGTCAGCTCCGCGACGCCGTTGACAAACTTGACCGTGAAAAGCGCGCGCGTCAGCGATCCAACATGAGACTCGACTGAGAGAGGGGGCAAAATGTTAATGGTGCTGGGATTTTTTGTGTTTGAACGGCGCACCCTGCCGCATCAGTCAATGCAGTATTCGAAGGACTACCGGTGGGTGTCCAATGACCGTATCGGCAAACGACCGGCTTATCAGTTTCTCGGGGAGGGGGAGACCTCGCGCACCCTGTCGGGGACGCTTTACCCTGAAATCACCGGCGGCCGTCTGTCGTTGCAGGCCATCGAACTGATGGCCGACGAGGGGCGTGCGTGGCCGCTGATTGACGGAACCGGCATGATCCACGGGATGTACGTTATCGATAAAGTGACTCATAACCACACCGAGCTTTTCAGCGATGGCGCAGCGAGAAAAATCGAGTTCACTTTGTCCCTGAAACGCGTCGACGAGTCGCTCGCGGCCATGTATGGCGACCTGAAAACGCAGGCGGATAATCTGGTCACGTCTGCCGGTGAATGGGCGGGAGGGCTGGCAGGATGATAACGGGAATGAATATTCAGGCCGGGGCGCGTGTTGCTCCTGCGTATATGCTCACGCTGGACGGGGCGGATATCACGCAGAATTTCAGCGACCGGCTCATCGGCCTGACCATGACCGACAATCGCGGATTTGAGGCTGACCAGCTCGATATTGCGCTCGATGATACCGACGGGCTGGTCGAGTTGCCGCCGCGCGGGGCATCGCTGACGCTGTGGCTGGGCTGGCAGGGATCCGCACTGGTCAACAAGGGGAGTTTCACGGTTGATGAAATCGAGCACCGGGGCGCGCCTGATACGCTGACCATCCGGGGACGTAGTGCAGATTTTCGCGGCTCGCTAAACTCGCGGCGCGAGCAGTCATGGCACGACACCACGCTCGGGGTGATTGTGGAGACCATCGCGCAGCGTAATAAGCTGACGGCCAGTGTTGCTGACTCCCTGAAAGCTATCGCCATTCCCCATATCGACCAGACGCAGGAATCCGACGCGGCGTTTTTGTCCCGACTTGCTGAGCGTAATGGTGCATCCGTGTCGGTGAAAGCCGGGAAGTTATTATTCCTGAAAGCCGGTAGTGCGATGACGGCCAGTGGTAAGCCGATCCCCCAAATGACCGTCGAGCGTGGGGACGGCGACCGCCATCAGTTCGCCATTGCAGACCGGGAGGCGTACACCGGCGTGACGGCGAAATGGTTGCATACCAGAGACCCGAAACCACAAAAGCAGAAGGTGAAGCTCAAACGTAAACCCAAAGAGCAGCACCTGCGCGCGCTGCAGCACCCGAAAGCCACCAAAACATCAGTAAAGGCCAAGAAGAAAAAAGAGCAGGAAGCGCGGGAAGGTGAGTACATGGCCGGAGAGTCTGACAACGTTCTTGAACTCACGACCATCTATGCCACAAAGGCGCAGGCCATGCGTGCGGCTCAGGCAAAGTGGGACAAGATACAGCGGGGCGTGGCGGAATTTTCCATTACGCTTGCCACTGGCCGGGCTGATTTATTTCCTGAAACGCCGGTGGCCGTGAAAGGCTTTAAGCGCGTGATAGACGAGCAGGCATGGATAATCAGCCGTGTGGTGCACAGCCTTAACGGGAGCGGCTTCACGACGGGCTTAGAGCTTGAGGTTAAGGTTTCTGATGTGGAGTATGAGAGCGAGGAAATAGCGCAGTAATTTACTATATGTGTTTGTTTTATAAGGTTAAAATGATTAATATTACTGTATTGAAAACGCTCAGAGGTGCTCATCATGTTTCACTGCCCGAAATGCCATTACGCCGCCCATGCCCGCACGAGTCGCTATTTTTCTGATACCACAAAAGAGCGGTATCATCAGTGCACAAACATCAACTGCAGTTGTACTTTTGTCACGACAGAAACCGTTGAGCGTTTCATCGTTTCGCCGGGGGAAGTCGTACCGGCTCCACCACACCCGACAGTGTCCGGTCAGCATCAAATGCCCTGGCTGTGAGTCAAAAGAAAAGCCCCGCAATTGCGAGGCTTTCGTATTTCTAACTGTGGTGCTGAGCTTCGCGCTTTTACTTCATTGAAGCATTCAAGGCAAGCATCACAATCATTCACGGAGTCTTAATGCTTGGAGAGCAGAACTAAAAAAAACTGAATTGTTCATCATTAATTTTAACTTATTAGATTACAGGTATAAAACCCTGATATCCGTCAAGTTGGATACATAGAAAACTAACTAATTAATCCTCTACTTTTAAAAAGAGTTTGGATTTCTTCAAATTTTTCTTTAGGCAAATCAGCAATCCTTGAAGAACAAGCATTCGCAAATCTAGCCGGTTCGCATTTATCCATGCGATCGAATTGATTCTGAACGTTTCCTCCACGAGAAGCGTATTTAACTTTTCCATCCTCCATTGCTAGAACCACGCGCTCTTGGTTTCCAGGGGTTTTGTATACTCCACCAACAGCAATATCATTTTCACTGATAGACATGTTAATCAATCCTTTTTTAATGGAAGTTTCAAGCCATAGAGTAACCACCATCATAAAAAAATCAAACAATACATACGTCTAAGATTGACCTTCTGATTGAACAGTAAAGTCTGTGAAGCATTTTTCAGTAAGATGGTTAGTAATCGACTCTGTCGCTGAGGAAAAAATACTCTGAATTGGACTAACTTCACTGTGATTAATACACACCGACCTTTTCTCTCTTTGCTCATAGTGATTTCAGGTGCTTTGCTTAAAAATGTACGCCTGCTTAACCGAGACATAAAAGGGAAAACCCCGCAAATGCGGGGCTTTTTGTATCGATGTGGTCAATGTGTGGACATTGTAAGAAATAAATCCATTTATTTCAGTAGATTACAGGCAAAAAATAAGCCTGCGTAAGGGAGATTACACAGGCTAAGGAGGTGGTTCCTGGTACAGCTAGCATTTTATGGGTTATGTTTTTCAGCGAAACGGATGATAACCTTAATAAATGCAGCTGTATGTGATCGGTTTCTAAGAATTTTCCATCCGGGAAAAATAATCGAAATTAATCACTTACCGTGGGGATTACGCGTGGTTTCCCCGGAGAAATTACGCATCAGCAGCGCGTAATTGAGCTCAAGATCCTGCGGGACCGGGAGCCACACAGTATAACCATCGCCTGGTGCTATCGGCATAGCTTCGCCTTTGGCGTTTTCCATGTGCTCAAGGGTAAAATTAATGTTGCCTTGCGGCGTCATCAGCTCAAGGCTGTCGCCAACGGAGAATTTATTTTTCACCGCTACCGCCGCGAGGTCCCCCTTGCGCTCACCGGTAAACTCACCAACAAACTGCTGGCGGTCAGAAACTGAATAACCGTATTCGTAGTTCTGATAATCGTCGTGAGTATGACGACGCAGGAAACCTTCGGTATAGCCACGATGCGCCAGACCTTCCAGAGTTTCCAGCAGGCTGGTATCGAACGGTTTTCCCGCAGCGGCGTCATCGATAGCTTTGCGGTAAACCTGTGCGGTGCGTGCACAATAGTAGAAAGATTTGGTACGACCTTCGATTTTCAGCGAATGCACGCCCATTTTGGTCAGGCGTTCTACATGGGCGATGGCGCGCAGATCTTTCGAGTTCATGATGTAAGTGCCGTGCTCATCTTCAAACGCGGTCATATACTCGCCCGGACGCTGGGCCTCTTCGATCATAAACACTTTGTCGGTTGGTGCGCCGATACCCAGCGTCGGCTCAACATTTTGCACCGGAATCGGCTCGTACTTGTGTACGATGTTGCCAACATCATCTTCTTTCCCTTCCTGGACGTTGTACTCCCAGCGGCAGGCGTTGGTGCAGGTGCCCTGGTTCGGGTCGCGCTTGTTGATATAGCCAGAGAGCAGGCAGCGACCGGAGTAGGCCATGCACAGCGCGCCGTGAACGAAGATCTCGATCTCCATATCCGGCACCTGATTGCGGATCTCTTCAATCTCTTCCAGCGACAGCTCGCGAGAGAGGATCACGCGGGTCAGGCCCATTTGCTGCCAGAATTTCACCGTCGCCCAGTTCACGGCGTTAGCCTGCACCGAAAGGTGGATCGGCATTTCAGGGAAGTGCTCACGCACCAGCATAATCAGCCCTGGATCGGACATAATCAGCGCATCCGGCCCCATTTCCACCACCGGTTTCAGGTCACGGATAAAGGTTTTCAGCTTGGCGTTGTGCGGTGCAATGTTGACCACGACATAAAACTTTTTCCCCAGCGCGTGGGCTTCATTGATGCCGAGCTGAAGATTTTCGTGGTTGAATTCGTTGTTGCGCACACGCAGGGAATAACGCGGCTGGCCCGCATAAACAGCATCTGCGCCATAAGCGAAAGCGTAACGCATATTTTTCAGCGTTCCCGCCGGGGAAAGGAGTTCCGGTTTAAACATAATTCTCTCGTTCTGATGACAGGTCAGATCCGCTTCACCTGATGAAGCGGTTAGGGGAGTGCCCCCACTTTAAGGGCGGGCATTGTAGCGCAATCGGCGGGTTTAGCTCCAGTGTAAATGTCTGGTGGCGTCCTGGTTTTGGTTAAGGATACGAATGACGATAATTTCCCCTGGTGATTGCAGGAAATAAATGACGTGGCGTTCAAAAGGAAGAACAAAAATACCTTCGCCTAATTCAGGTCTGGGCGTACCTATATTATTGTTACTCAGAATCTGGAGAACGTCTGAAAGATGTTCCACATATCTGTCAGCTTGTGGTTCGCCGAAATGGTGATAGCTGTAATACCAGATGCCTTCTAAATCCTCATTGGCTTTTGGCATGAGTTTAATAATACGCACATTATTTCCTTATCCCTGCTTTCACCTTCCGTAAGAACGCGTCCTTTTCCCACGGCTGAGCTTCACCACTACTCAACCCTTCTGCGAGCATGTCACGTAACGCTTGCAGGCGAGACTCTGCTTGCTTTTCTCGAAGTAATCGCAGTGACTCACGGATCACTTCGCTTTGGGTGCGATAGTCGCCGGATTCAATTAAGGACTCGATAAATTCACGCAACTCATCGCCGAGATCAACCGTCATCGTTCTGGCCATTTTACGCCCGCCTGTAAGTAAAAATCTTACATCAGTGTATGTCATAAACCGGATAGCGTCACGAAAGTATTAGAAGATATTTTGGCACATGAACATGTTCAGGAGGATAAGTATGGGATGGTAAACAAAGAAAGCACAACGAGTGCTCGTCAGTGCCCACTATTTTAATGGCGGCGGTTACTCTTAATTATTAATAACTAAGCGTTATTTGGATATAAAGCCGGACGCCAACAACCCACGCCCGGCATCGTAATTACGTATTGTCTTTCACCGTCTGGCTTGTGCCATTGGCTTTAACGGAGGCAATTCCGGTTTCACGAGATTGCGCGGTGGCGTACATCTGGCTGGAGCCGATAATTTGATGATTAGCGGCTTTCAGATTGAAATAGAATTTGCCGTTACTTGCCGTTTTTTTCTCATAGCGTTCTTCTTGCGGGCTGTTGCTACGCACCGACGCGATGCCCTTTTCCGCAGAGGCTTTTGAGGTATACAGCTCGCTGGTGAGGATAGTCTCACCATTGCCCGCTTTTAGCACAAACCGGAACTGATTATCACTGCTCTTACTGAGTTCAAACCAACCAGCCATAATGACTCCTTGATTGAAATTGCGTATCGAAAACAGCATCTAAAGGTGCTGTTTACCGATTAAAGTATGAGCGATTTTCTGATGCCTGCCAGGGCGGAGAGATAATGTCAGTTTGCTGACCATGCGTGGGATAATGTTGCCGGATCTGGTCTGAACGCCATCTCCGGCTAACAAAGTCATGTCGCTAAAACTAAACGATGCGGCAGGCGTCGGCTTCCCAGCGGTAACCAACGCCGTAAACGGCGCGGATAAATGACTGTTCGGCGTCGAGAGATTCCAGCTTGCGGCGCAGGTTTTTAATGTGGCTGTCGATGGTGCGGTCGGTTACTACGCGGTAGTCGTCATAAAGATGATTGAGCAAATGCTCGCGGGAGAACACTTTTCCTGGTTCATGAGAGAGCGTTTTCAGCAGACGAAATTCCGCAGGCGTCAGGTCAAGCATTTTACCGCGCCATGAAGCCTGAAAACGACCTTCGTCGATAATCAACGGGCTTTCAGCATCCTGTTGCTGCAACTCGCGCTGCGGTTTGCAACGGCGCAAAATGGTTTTGACGCGCGCTACCACTTCCCGTGGGCTGTACGGCTTACAGATATAATCATCTGCGCCAATCTCCAGCCCCAGCAGGCGATCGATCTCTTCGATTTTTGCCGTCACCATCACGATCGGAATGTCAGAAAAACGACGAATTTCCCGGCACAGCGTCAGGCCATCGGTGCCAGGGAGCATCAGATCTAACAGGATCAGATCCGGTGGTGTCTGGCGCACATACGGCAGTACCTGATCGCCGTGGCTGATAAGCGTCGGCGCATAGCTCGCAGCACGCAGATAATCAATGAGCAACTGCCCCAGCTTCGGTTCATCTTCCACGATCAAAATACGCGGTGTGTTTTCGTCGATTGGTAACTCGGTCATACTTCTCTCTGTAAATCCCGTTCCAGCGGTAACTCTACTGTAATGCTTACCCCGCCAAAAGGCGAATGGGCAGCAATAATGCGGCCATTATGTGCTTCAACAATGTTCAGGCAAATCGCCAGCCCCAGCCCGGAACCACCGCTGGCGCGGTTGCGGGAACCTTCGGTGCGATAAAAACGTTCAAATAATTTTTGTAGCTGCTCGTCACTGACACTTGGCGCACTGTCGGCAAAGGTCAGGCGCACCGTTTTGTCGTGCTGCCCGGCAGAGATTTTCAGGCTGCCGCCGCTATCAGTGTAGCGCAGGCTGTTTTCGAGTAAGTTATTGAATAACTGCATTAAACGGTCGCGATCGCCAAATACGGTAATACTGTCTGGCAGGGAAAACTGCAGTTTCAGGCCACGGCTGGCAAATCGTTCGCGAAATGCGCCGCCCGCCACTTCCAGCAGTGGGATCAAATCTACCGGTGCTTTTTGATAGGCGAGAGCGCCTTCATCAGACATCGACAACTGATGAAGATCGTCAACCAGTTTGGTCAGTGTACCGACCTCCGCCTGTAAAGACGCCACCGTCTCCGGCGTGAATTTGCGCACGCCATCCTGAATGGCTTCCAGTTCACCGCGCAGCACCGCTAATGGCGTACGCAGTTCGTGAGAAATATCGGCCATAAAATCGCGCCGCATTTGCTGGTTTTTCTCCAGCGTGCTGGCGAGCTGGTTGAAGTCTTGCGCCAGTTTGCCCAGTTCATCTTCACTGGTGGGCGTCACGCGGGTTGTGAAATCGCCCGCCGCCAGTTTGTGCGTGCCGTCCACCAGCCGTTTGACCGGGGCCAAAAGACCACGCGCCAGCAGAAAGGTGGCGAGTGCCGCGAGTAACGTTGCCAGGGCGACAATCAGCCAGCTGGTTTGCCGCTGTTGTTTATCGAAATTGATATCAGTATTGCGGGTCAGCCGCTCAACAGGGGAGGCAATCACCGCGCCCACTTCCGCACCGTTGACCAGAATGGGTCGCCGTGTACCGTCAGGTGGAATCGGCGCTCGCGGACCAACCAGCACTTTGTTGTTTTGATCAACCACCCAGAACTGGGTACGCCAGCCGTGCGGTGGCATACCCGGGCCGGGTTTATCTTCCGAATTATCGTGTTCAAATGAACGCAGGATCTGAAAGACAAAGCGATCATTGTTGCGCAGGAAGCGCCAGTTGCCATGCTGCGCATACTGCTCGCCCAGGGCATCGCCGAGCATTTGCAGCCGCTGCTCATTACCATGCTTGATGTAATCAATAAAGCCACGCTCAAAACTGATACGCACCGCCCAGTGCATACTGATCAGCAAGACAATGCAGGTGGCGAAAATCGCCAGAAACAGTTTGCCGGTAATACCGGGTCGCCAGAACTTCATTGCGCGCTCCTTTTTCGCCGCGAAATAGCTACATTTTGATGCGTATCGTTCGGCACTCTGGCAAAGATGAACGCCGGAAGGGCGATGATCAACGCCATGCTAAGCCAGGTGTACATAAAGACGGTTTGTGTGGTGCCGCTGTCGACGCTGACATGCTGCGAACCAAAAAGTCCCAGCAACAGCCCGGCGATGGTGACGCCGATACTCATCGACAATTGCATAATCATCGACAGCAGGCTGTTGCCGCTGCTCGCCAGATTGTCCGGGAGATCTTTCAGCGTCAGGGTGTTCATGGAGGAGAAACGCGTCGAGTTGACCATCCCTTGTAAAAACAGGACGAACGGCAAAACGTAGTACCAGCCCAGCAGGGCGGTAGTCATAAACAACAGGGTGACCAGCGACAGACCCAGCGTGGTCGCTACCAGTACCCGACGATAACCAAAGCGATTCACCACCTGTACCACAATTCGCTTCATTCCCATGCTGCCAAGCACCATCGGGATCATCATCAGTCCGGCATGAAACGGCGAGAAACCGAGGCCAATTTGCAGGAAAACCGGTGTCATAAAGGGCAACATGCCACTGCCAATACGTCCGGCAAAGCTCCCCGCCAGGCCCAGCGAAAAGGTACGAGTGCGGAACAGTTTCAGACTGAACAGGGCGCGGTTGTTATTTCTGGCGTGCAGCAGATAAAGCACCAGTGCCACCACGCCAACTGCGACCAGGCCAGCAATCGCCAGCGGCGATAAACCTGTACCTTTACTGCCGTCCAGCGCCAGGGTTAATACCGCCATGCCAACCGCCAGCAACAGAAAGCCGGAGAGATCGAAACGCCGCGTCTGCATGGTATAGTTCGGCATCAACATCAGCGTGGCGATCGCGCCGATAATCCCCACCGGAATGTTGATCAAAAAGATCCAGTGCCACGACGCGTACTCCACCAGCAGGCCGCCGAGCGCCGGACCCAATAGCGGGCCGACCTGACCGGGCAATGTGACAAAGGTCATCGCCGCCATATACTGTTCGCGCGGAACAATTTTCATCACCGTAAGCCTTCCGACTGGCACCATCATCGCGCCGCCCACGCCCTGTAACGCGCGCGCCAGCAACAGTTCGTTCAGCGTGCCGGAAAGCGCGCAAAACAATGAACCGAGAGTAAACAGCACGATGGCGGTAAAGAAAATATTGCGCACGCCGACTTTGTCCGCCAGCCAGCCGCTGGCGGGCAGCATCACCGCCACGGTCAGCACATAAGAGACAATGACCATGTGCATATGCAGCGGGCTTTCCCCGAGGCTTTGCGCCATGGAGGGAAGCGCGGTGTTAACGATGGTAGTGTCCAGCGACTGCATAAAGAAGCCGAAAGCCACAATCCACAATTGCCAGCGGGTGCTGTCGGGAAGATCTGTCATTTACTCGGTTACCGTTTGTTTAGGTTTACGCGAAAAACGCAGCCGCAGACGGTCGAAAAAGAGATACACCACCGGCGTGGTATACAGCGTCAGGAGCTGGCTCATTACCAGACCGCCGACAATGGTGATCCCCAGGGGTTGGCGCAACTCCGATCCGTCGCCGCCCGACAATACCAGCGGCAGCGCACCAAACAGCGCCGCCAGGGTAGTCATCATAATCGGGCGAAAACGCAGCAGACAGGCCTGGAAAATAGCTTCCTGCGGCGTCAGGTTACCGTGCCGTTGGGCTTCAAGCGCAAAATCGACCATCATAATAGCGTTTTTCTTCACGATGCCGATTAATAGCATGATCCCTATCAGGGCGATTAGGCTGAACGGGGCATTGAACAGCTCCAGCGCCAGCAGAGCACCAACGCCCGCCGAGGGCAGGGTGGAGAGAATCGTCAGCGGATGTACGTAACTCTCGTAAAGGATACCCAGCACGATATACACCGTGGCGATGGCGGCGATAATCAGGATCACCTGCGAGTTCATCGTCTCCTGGAACACCTGCGCCGTGCCGGCAAAACTGCCGCGCACTGTCGAAGGCACGCCAAGCTGGGTCATTGCGCGATCGATCGCCGCACTGGCGTCCGAGAGCGATTTCCCGGTCGGCAGGTTGAACGAGATGGTCGAGGCCGCCGATAATCCCTGATGATTCACCGATAGTGGGGCATTCGCCGGTTGCCATTTAGCGAAATACGACAGCGGGATCGCTTTGCCTTCGTTATTGATAACGAACATTTTTTCCAGCGCGCTGATGTCCTGGGTATAGCGCGGATCCACTTCCATCACCACTTTGTACTGGTTCATCGGCTGGTAAATGGTCGAGATTTGCCGCTGACCGAAGGCGTTATTTAACAGGCTGTTGGCGGCTTGTACGTCGATTCCCAGCCGTGCCATGGTGTCGCGGTCGTAAACCAGATTCATCTCCGCGCCGTTATCCTGCTGATCGGAGTTCACGTCCGCCAGTTCCGGCAACGTCGCCAGTTTTTTGCGGATTTTCGGCTCCCATTCTCGCAGTGCCGCCAGGTCGTCGGATAACAACGTGTACTGGTAGCTGGCGTTCGACTGACGCCCACCAACGCGAATATCCTGTACCGCCATCAGGAACAGATTCGCCCCCGGTTCTTTCGCCAGTTTTACGCGCAGACGGTCGATAATTTGCTGCGCCGTTTCGCTGCGTTCGTCGCGTGGCTTGAGGGTGATAAACATCATCCCGCTGTTCACTCGCGAACCGCCTGTAAAGCCGGTGACATTATCCACTGCCGGATCGTCACGGATAATTTTCATGAAATCCTGCAATTTGCCGCGCATCGCCTGAAACGAAATGCTCTGATCCGCCTGTATCCCGCCCATCAGCACGCCGGTGTCCTGCTCCGGGAAGAAGGTTTTCGGGATCGAGATATACAGCCAGATATTCAGCGCAATGGTGCCAAGCAGCACCACACCCACCAGACGGGTATGATTGAGCACCCATTTCAGCGACTTGCCGTAGCCTTGTTGCAGGGCTACCAACATGCGGCCAAAACCACGCAGTCGCTTTTGCTCACGCGGCTTGCTGGCTTTCAGCATCCAGCCACACATCATTGGCGTTAATGTCAGAGAAACCAGCAACGATATAACAATGGCGACAGAAAGCGTCACGGCAAATTCGCGTAACAGTCGGCCCGGCAATCCGCCCATCAACAGCAGCGGCAGGAACACCGCCACCAGTGACAGACTCATCGACAGCACCGTAAAGCCGACTTCGCGAGTACCTTGTAGCGCGGCCTGTAGCGGTTTCATCCCCGCTTCCAGATGACGGGCAATGTTTTCCAGCACCACGATGGCGTCATCCACCACGAAACCAGTAGCGATGGTGAGCGCCATTAACGAAAGGTTATTGAGACTGAATCCGCACAGGTACATCGCCGCAAACGTACCAATCAGCGAAACCGGCACCGCAACGGCGGGAATAATAGTGGCGCGACCCGAGCGCAGGAATAAAAACACCACCAGAATCACCAGCGCCACCGAGATAATCAGCGTTTGCTCGACTTCTTCCAGCGAGGAGCGAATGGTGGGGGAGCGATCCTGGGCAATTTGCAGATCAATCGCCGCCGGAATGGTTTCCTGCAACTCCGGTAATTTTGCCCGGATGCTGTCAACCGTCTGGATAATATTGGCTTCCGGCAGCTTGCGGATCATCAGCAAAATAGCCGGTTTGGCATTGGTCATCCCGGCGTTACGTACATCCTGTACAGAGTCGGTCACTGTCGCCACATCGCCCAGACGAACCGCGCCGCCGTTGTTGTAATGAATAATCAACGGCTGATATTCGGCGGCGGTTTTTAGCTCATCATTGGTCTGGATCTGCCAGCGGTGAGTGCCATCTTCCAGCGCCCCCTGCGGTTTACGCACGTTGGCATTGCTGATGGCGGTGCGTACGTCGTCCAGCGAGACGCCCTGATTAAACAGCGCCTGCGGATTCAGCCCGACGCGTACGGCGGGCAGTGAGCTGCCGCCGACATCGACATCACCAACACCGTCGATTTGCGAAATCGTCGGAGCCAGCTGCGTCGAGGCAAAATCGTACAGTTCACCCTGCGAATAAGTATCGGATGTCAGCGTGAGGATCATAATTGGCGCATCCGACGGGTTAGCTTTGCGATAGGTCGGGCGGCTGGGCATCCCACTGGGCAGCAAACTTTGTGCAGCGTTGATCGCCGCCTGCACATCACGCGCTGCGCCGTTGATATCCCGGTCAAAATCAAACTGCAAAATAATACGCGTGCTGCCGAGCGAACTGCTGGAGGTCATTTCACTGACTCCGGCAATGCGCCCAAGTGAGCGCTCCAGCGGCGTGGCAACGGAAGACGCCATTGTTTCTGGTGACGCACCGGGCAGCGAGGCGCTGACCATAATCACCGGAAAATCGACCTGCGGCAGCGGGGCGACCGGCAGCATACGGAAGCCCAGTATGCCGCACAGGGTAATGGCAACCGACAGTAAAATCGTCGCCACCGGACGGTAAATGAAGAGGGCAAAAAACTTCACTTACGCCTCCTCTTCATGACGGGCAAAGCGGCTTTTGGTCCACAATGCCAGGCGGTCGAACAGCAGATAAATTACCGGCGTGGTGAACAGCGTCAGCACCTGGCTGACAATCAGGCCGCCGACCATGCCGATACCTAACGGACGACGCAGTTCCGCGCCGACCCCGGTACTCAACATCAGCGGCAGCGCGCCAAGCAGAGCCGCCAGGGTGGTCATCAGGATCGGACGAAAACGCAACAGACAAGCCTGGTAGATTGCCTCGCGCGGCGACATGCCTTGCTCGCGCTCGGCAGCCAGCGCGAAGTCGATCATCATGATGGCGTTCTTCTTCACGATACCGATCAGCAAAATAATGCCGATAATCGCAATCACATCCAGTTCGCTACCAGCAATCATTAATGCCAGCAGCGCGCCGACCCCTGCGGTGGGTAGCGTCGAGAGAATGGTGATCGGGTGAATAAAGCTCTCGTACAGAATGCCGAGCACGATATACATCGCCACCACCGCCGCGACAATCAGCCAGACAGTGCTGCCCAGCGCCGACTGGAAGGCGAGGGTGCTGCCCTGAAATTGCGTGGTGATATCCACCGGCAGATTCAGCGTCTTTTCGGTGTCCATAATCGCCTGCACCGCATCGCCCAGCGAATAGTTATCCGGCACGTTAAAGGAGATGGTCGTTACCGGGAACTGATCCAGATGGTTGATGGAAAGCGGCGCAAAACGCTGTTCAACTTTGGCAATTGAGCTTAACGGCACCACGCCGCCGTCGCTACTGGTCAGGCGAATGGTATCCAGCGCCGCGAGGCCCGGGGTAATTTCGGTGTTGTGCTCCAGCACTACGCGATACTGGTTAGCCTGAGTATAAATAGTGGAAATCAGTCGCTGACCAAACGCGTTGTACAGGGCGTTATCGACATCCGCCATGCTGATCCCCAGACGGCTGGCGCTGTCGCGATCAACATTGACATACGCCACCAGCCCTTTGTCCTGCCAGTCGCTGGAGACATCAGAAAGCTGTGGCAGTTGCTGGAGTTTTTCCATCAACTGTGGCACCCAGGTACTGAGCGCATCCAGTGAGGTGGCCTGCAAGGTAAACTGGTACTGGGTGCGGCTGACCTGAGTATCAATAGTCAGATCCTGCGTTGGTTGCAGGAAGAGATCGACGCCCGGCACTTTATCCACCGCCGTTTGCAGACGGGCAATGACTTTTTGCACTCGGTCATCACGTTCATCCAGCGGTTTGAGGTTGATTTGTAAACGTGCACTATTCAGCGACGGGTTAGTGCCATCAACGCCAACAAATGAGGTCAGGCTTTGCACTGCCGGATCCTGCAAAATCACGTCCGCGACCTGGCGTTGTCGCTGGGCCATATTGGCAAAGGAGCTGGATTGCGGTGCCTGCAAAGTGCCCTGAATAATGCCGTTGTCCTGTACCGGGAAGAAACCTTTCGGAATGAACACCCATAAGAGAACGCTAAGCAGCAGCGTGCTGAGCGCCACGCTTAAGGTCAGCCACGGATGATTCAGCACCTTCGCCAGTCCACGACCATAGGCGGCGATTATCCTGTCGAACATTTTTTCCGAGGCACGGGAGAATCGGTTCTGTTTACGCAGCGACTCCTGGCTGAGCATCCGCGCGCACATCATCGGTGTCAGGGTCAGCGACACCACCGCTGAGATCAAAATCGCTACCGCCAGGGTAATAGCAAATTCGCGGAACAGTCGCCCGACGATATCGCCCATAAACAGCAGTGGAATCAACACCGCAATCAGCGAGAAGGTCAGCGAGATAATGGTAAAGCCGATTTCACCCGCGCCTTTGAGCGCCGCCGCCAACGGTTTTTCGCCTTTTTCGATATAGCGGGAAATGTTTTCGATCACTACGATGGCGTCATCGACCACGAATCCGGTGGCGATAGTTAACGCCATCAGTGTCAGGTTATTGATTGAAAAATCGAGAAACACCATAACCGCAAAAGTGCCGATTAACGACAGCGGTACAGCAACACCGGGAATGATGGTCGCCGGAATATTGCGCAAAAACAGGTAGATGATCATGACTACCAGCGCGATAGCCATCATCAATTCAAACTGAGTATCATCGACGGATGCGCGAATATTGGTGGTGCGATCGGAAAGCACTGTCACCTTCACCGATTTCGGCAGACTCTCGGTGAGCTGTGGCAGCATCTGCCGGATGCTGTCGGCGGTGGAGATAATGTTAGCACCGGGCTGGCGCTGAACATTCATCACAATGGCCTGTTCTTTGTTCGCCCACGCGCCGAGCCAGCTGTTTTCTGCACCTTGCTCTACAGTTGCGACATCGCCCAGACGAATTGGCGCGCCGTTCTGGTAGGCGATGATTAGCTGGCGATACTCTTCGGCGGATTGCATCTGGTCGTTCGCGGAAAGCGTGACCGCACGGGAAGGGCCGTCGAGGCTACCTTTTGCCGAGTTAACGTTAGCGCCGGTAATGGCGGTGCGCACGGTTTCGCTGGTCAGGCCGAGGGCGGCAATCGCCTGAGCGTTAAGTTTGACGCGAACAGCCGGACGCTGACCGCCGGAAAGCGTCACCAGTCCGACACCGGAAATCTGCGAGATTTTCTGCGCGACGCGGGTTTCCACCATATCTTCCACTTGCGTCATCGGCATGGCGGTTGAGGTGACGGCGAGCGTCATGATCGGCGGATCTGCCGGGTTCACTTTGCTGTAAACCGGCGGGTTAGGCAGATCGCTCGGCAACAAGTTGGTCGCAGCGTTAATCGCGGCCTGCACTTCCTGCTCGGCGACATCGAGCGGTAATGTTAGCTGGAACTGCAAAGTGATAACTGACGCACCGCCGGAACTTTGCGACGACATCTGTTTCAGGCCAGACATCTGCCCGAACTGGCGTTCTAGCGGCGCGGTAACGGCAGAGGTCATGACATCCGGGCTGGCACCTGGGTAGAGCGTGACCACCTGAATGGTCGGATAGTCCACTTCCGGCAGCGCCGAAACGGGCAGGGCGCGATAACCGATAATCCCGGCGAGTAAGATCGCCACCATCAGCAGCGTGGTGGCGACAGGACGCATAATAAACAGGCGCGACGGGCCGCCTGTGCTGCTCGGGGGTAACACCTGCATCAGGAGCGTGCTCCTTTTTTCGCGTATTCGCGGCTGGTGGCTTTCTCTTCCGGAGTGGTGGCGCTCTGGGCTTCCACCACTTCCACTTTCGCCCCTTCGGTCAGGCGATCAATGCCGTCTGTCACCACGCGATCGCCCGCAGAAATACCTGCACGGATCACCACTTTCTGACTGTCCTGAATGCCCGGCGTCACCAGATGTTTGCTGACCTTGTTTTCGCTATTCAGCACCCAGACAAAATGGCCTTCATTGCCCATTTGCAGGGCGGCTGTTGGGATCACTACGGCGTTTTGTTCGGTGTCGACTAACATGCGCGCGTTAACAAACTGATTGGGAAACAGCGCATCATCCTGATTATTAAAGCGTGCTTTCACTTTAATCGTACCGGTTGTGGCATCGATTTGGTTATCGAGGCTTAACAGCGTGCCTTCACTTAATTTCTTCGAATTGGTGCGATCCCAGGCTTCTACCACCAGCGGTTTTCCGGCTTTTTGCGCCTGCACTACAGTAGCGATATCGCTTTCCGGCAGGGTAAAGACTAAATCGATAGGATGCGTCTGGGTGATCACCACAATTCCGGTGGTATCACCACTGGAGATTTGGTTACCAACATCAACCTGCTTGAGACCAACGCGACCATCGACTGGTGCGGTGATGCGGCTCCAGTCGAGTTGCAGCTGCGCGCTGGCGACGCTTGCTTCATCAGCCTTAATGGTGCCTTCGGTTTCACTGACCAGCGCCTGTTGGGCATCCAGCTCCTGACGGGAGACGAGATTGGTTTTTGCCAGTTGCTGATAACGCGCCAGATCACGGCGGGCGTTAGCAAGCGTGGCTTTATCTTTTGCCAGTTGGCCCTGGGCTTGTGCTAATGCAACTTTGAACTGGCTGGGGTCAATTTCTGCCAGTAAATCGCCTGCTTTGACCTGCTGGCCTTCCTGGAAATGTAACGCCATCAACTGACCATCCACGCGGCTACGCACCGTAACAGTATTCGCCGCGGTAATGGTGCCAAGCCCGGTGAGGTAACGCGGAACTGCCTGTTCTACGGCGGTCGCCGCCTGAACCGGGGCTAATGGGCCTGAACGCATACCACGGCGACCACCCGCTGGCGATTGCTGCGCTTGTTTCGTCGCCCCTGGGGCTGCACTCTGGGAGTCATTGCGGCCTTGCCAGAACCAGAATGCGGCGATGGCGGCGATAACCACCACGATTACGATTACCCAACGGGATTTATAACTGCCTTTCATCGTTAAGAGTTTCTCTTCCTGAAACGTTTCGCGGAATGATACTAGTGTAGCCAGCCAATAAGGGAGAAAAATGGAGGAATTATGAAACACTGTCGGGAATCGTCTGAATGACGGGCACATTTGCGAGCACGCATCCAGTAATAACACATGAAACTATTTTATCCGCAAGTCAGCGATAGACTGCATACAGGGCGAAAGGAGGTAAGCCGACGATTTCAGCGGGACGCTGAAACGGGAAAGCCCCTCCCGAGGAAGGGGTCTTAAATAAGGAAAGGGTCATGATGAAGATACTCATCATCGTGGTGCTCTTAGTCATTAGCTTCCCGGCTTACTAAGCCTACCAGGGCGGGGGAAACCCCGCTCAACCCTCACTCCTGAAAAGTATGCCTTCACGGTCCAATTGTCAATCCGCAGACTTTGCCGTCTGCGATCCTGCCAGCAAATATTCTTTGCGAGTCGTTACGCAATAATCACA
>CWHG01000106.1_pt2 | contig 21514 bp, 19 predicted proteins | sample 702351 | NCBI WGS metagenome assembly CWHG01 (sample SAMEA3735917, study PRJEB9488) | human gut metagenome | biome: ENVO:mammalia-associated habitat; material: ENVO:feces | place: Malawi | collected 2009-02-27
GACAAATCGCGCCTGACTTACCTTCTTCTTCCCCCCAGCAAACTCCCCAACATCCCACGTACAATCTGATTCGTCACCTGGCGGGCGGCGCTTTTCGCCATTGTTTGCACCACACCATCTTTCTTCCCGCCGCGTGGTCCGGTAGTGCCAAACAAAATATCCTTCAATCCACCAAGAATGCCGTCATCCACCGCCACCTCTTTCCCTTTCACGGCAGGATTATTTTGCTGCTCGGCGCTTGCCTGTACGCCTTTTTGCAACATCTCATAGGCGGATTCCCGGTCCACGTCATCCTCGTACTTGCCATACACCGGAGAGTGATTAATCAAGCCATTACGCTCATCTTCCGTCATCGGTCCCATCCGCGAACAAGGCGCAATCACCATCGCCCGTTCCACCACAGAAGGGCTTCCTTTCGCATCCAGAAAAGAGATCAACGCCTCGCCGGTGCCCAGTTCCTGAATCGCCTTTTCGGTATCAAATGCCGGATTGACCCGCATGGTTTGCGCCGCAGCTTTTACCGCTTTCTGATCTTTGGGCGTAAAAGTCCGCAAAGCGTGTTGAACGCGATTACCGAGCTGGCCGAGCACGTTATCCGGAATATCGGACGGATTTTGCGAAACGAACCAGACGCCCACGCCTTTTGAGCGAATAAGCCTTATCACCTGCTCAATCTTATCCAGCAGTACCTGCGGTGCATCGTTAAACAGCAGATGTGCCTCGTCGAAGAAAAACACCAGTTTTGGTTTCTCCAGATCGCCCGCTTCCGGCAATTGTTCATACAACTCCGAGAGCATCCACAACAGGCTGGCGGCATACAGTTTCGGCATCTGATAAAGCTTCTCGGCGCTGAGGATATTGATAACGCCTTTACCGTTGGCATCGGTGCGCATCCAGTCTTTGATATCCAGCATCGGCTCACCAAAGAAGTGTGCTGCGCCTTGCTGTTCCAGCGACAACAGCCCGCGCTGGATGGCACCAACCGATGCGCTACTGATATTTCCGTACTGATTCTGGAAAGATTTGGCGTTATCGCCGATGTACTGGGTAATCGCCCGCAAATCTTTAAAGTCGAGCAGTAACAGCCCCTGATCGTCAGCAATGCGGAAGATGATATCCAGCACGCCAGACTGCACATCGTTGAGATTCAACAGCCGCGCCAACAACAGCGGCCCCAGATCCGAAACCGTCGCCCGCACCGGATGGCCTTTCTCGCCAAAGATATCCCACACCACCACCGGATTGGCATGCGGTTGCCAGTCATTGACGCCGATATTTTTAAGCCTTGCGAGCAGTTTTTCCGACGCCGTTCCTGCCTGCGCGATGCCGGTCAGATCGCCTTTCACATCGGCCATAAACACCGGAACACCGATTTCCGATAGAGACTCCGCCAGTTTTTGCAGCGTGACAGTTTTACCCGTCCCCGTTGCGCCAGTAATCAGCCCGTGACGGTTAGCCATTCCCGGCAGTAAAAATAGTTCTGTGTCCGGCGTGCGGGCAATTAACAGGGGTTCGCTCATGAGATTTCCTCCAGTTTCCTGCCTGGAGTATAGGCAACGGCTGCGCACTCTTCACCGCTAAATTCAGCAGATTGCGAGACGCCTTCCAAAGAGATTTAAGTGCCGGGCGACAGGCACCCGGCAAAGGGATCAGAAGTCGGCTTTCAGGATCACTCGGTAGCGCGCTTTACCATCGCGTACATGCTGAATGGCGTCGTTAATTTTCGACATCGGGAACAATTCGGTAGTCGGCGCAACCTTGCTGCGGGCGGCAAAGCGCATCAGCTTACGCAACTCATAAGGCGTGCCGGTAGCAGAACCAGAGACGCTGCGGTCGCCCGCAATTAACGTAAAGGCCGGAACAGACAGCGGCGTGAGAACCGCACCGACCGTATGGAAATTACCGCCGTACGTCAGCGCTTCAAAATAAGGCTGCCAGTCGAGGCTGACGTTGACGGTGTTGATAATGAGATCAAACTGCCCCGCCAGTGCTTTCAGTGCCTGCGGATCGCGGCTATTCACCACTTTATCGGCACCCATCGCCAGTACTTCCTGCTCTTTCGCCGGATTCGAACTAAAGGCTGTCACCTCGCATCCCATTGCGTGCAGAAGTTTTATAGCGATATGCCCCAGCCCGCCAATACCAATTACCCCAACGCGGCTGGTGGCAGTGATATGGTGCATTAACAGTGGTTTGAAGACCGTGATACCACCGCACAACAGCGGCCCGGCGGACTCGATATCAATATTTTCTGGCAGTGGAATCACCCATTGCCAGTCCGCACGCAACTTCTCGGCAAAGCCACCGCGATTCATAATCGTCGGCACCGCACCTTGCTCACAGTTGATCTGATTACCGCTAATACAGGCATCGCAATGCCCGCAGCTACGCGCCGTCCAGCCAATCCCGACACGCTGACCGACCTGCAAACCTTTATCCTGCGCGGCGCTCCCGAGCGCCACCACGCGACCAATCACCTCATGCCCGGCAACCAGCGGATATTGTGAAAATCCCCATTCGTTATCGATCATCGACAGATCGGAATGGCAGATCCCGCAGTAATCCACCTGCACTTCAACATCTTGTGGCTTCAGTTCACCGGGATCGTACTCATAAACTTCCAGTTCGCCGCCTGCTTCTTTTGCGGCATAGCTTTTTATCATCGACATTTTTTGGTCCTTCTCTGGTGTTGTCTGGGAAGTGTAGAGCATGGCAGGGCGGGGTGCCTGGAGTGTGACAAAGGTTACACATCGCTGTATGCAATGCTGAAAATTTCAGCACTTAGCGAGGTGCGAGCAAGCTGGCGCTTGCATGGTGGCGTGCGACAGGTATAATCCACAACGTTTTCCGCATACCTCTTCAGTGCCGAAGTGGCGAAATCGGTAGACGCAGTTGATTCAAAATCAACCGTAGAAATACGTGCCGGTTCGAGTCCGGCCTTCGGCACCAAAAGTATGTAAATAGACCTCAACTGAGGTCTTTTTTTATGCCTGAAATCCAGTGTTTATCTATCTTTCCCGCTATATTAACTCTCTCAAGGTCAACCGATATCAACGTACATCTACCAACATATGTTGGTACAGATGATGGTATTTCCGGTTCGATAATGCTTGTACCAACAGGGAGGGAATACGCATGGCATTAACAGATATCAAAGTCAGAGCAGCCAAGCCAACGGATAAGCAATATAAGCTGACTGATGGTGGCGGTATGCATCTGCTTGTCCATCCAAATGGTTCTAAGTACTGGCGTTTGCAGTACCGTTATGAGGGAAAGCAAAAAATGCTGGCACTTGGGGTTTATCCTGAAATCACACTAGCGGATGCCAGAGTACGTCGTGACGAGGCGCGTAAGCTGCTTGCGAATGGCGTCGATCCGGGAGACAAAAAGAAAAATGATAAGGTTGAACAGAGTAAAGCACGAACCTTTAAAGAAGTCGCGATTGAGTGGCATGGCACCAATAAAAAGTGGTCTGAAGATCACGCCCATCGTGTGCTAAAAAGTCTTGAAGATAATCTTTTTGCAGCGCTTGGTGAACGTAATATCGCTGAGTTAAAAACTCGAGATTTATTAGCACCTATTGTTCCTTTAACCATCCGCAATGGCCAACGGTTTACAGAGCATAATACGAATAGCCGTAGAGCCAGCCAGTTACGGTGGTCGCGATGGTGTGTCCGCCAGAAAATCACCACGAATACCAGAATCGCGGCACTGACCAGAAAATGATAAACAGGAAACACGGGGAGGTTCACTTTGCTTTCTCCTGTAGTATTTTCTGTAGGTTCTGAACCGGTTCGAGCGGGGTTGTGAGGCTGATGGCAATCCCCGGGCTCTTCCTGCATGTTACACTGGTACTGCAACAGGGGGCCTTCGCTCCTATGACATTACTCAGTATTTTCACTACTACACCCCATCTGCCATCCATAACAACCGATTCACCCCCTCGGGAGGCGTTGTTGCCCGTCACCCGGACAGGCATCGTTATGGACTTCTCTTGTTGCACGATCGATCAATTGTTATGCATGCTGACACCACTACCCCGGTGGGTATGACCGATGCCTTTCTCACTCTCTTCCCGGTCATCGTCGGCCTTCCCCGTTATTGTGGCGTATCGGCACCATCGACGGCATTTCGATGGCTGCTCAGTGTTCACTCACGTTACGGCCCGCATAACCCATTGACTTCCTGAAGAAGTCGTTTCAGGGAGAGATTCAGCCCTTTTGTTACCTCCTGGACCGCTTCCTGTCCTTCCAGTTGGAGCGAGAGTTAGTCGGGGCGGACTTTCACCGACGGAAAGATCGTGCATTTCAAGGCACACACAACAATATCTGCGAGCGTGCTATCCGTCCGGTCGTTATGGGACGAAAGGCCTGGTTGTTCGCTGGTTCACTGATGGCCGGGAACCGAGCGGCACAGATAATGAGCCTTCTGGAAACAGCAGTCTGGAGCCACATGCTTGGCTGACGGACGTCCTAACGCGTCTGCCCGGAGTGGCCGGAGGAGAGGTTGGCAGAGTTACTGCCTCTTGAGGGCTTTATCTTCTTTGGGTAAGTGATACCTGCCGTCAGGTGTTTGTGCACCGGGCCATAACCTGCAGTTGGGAATTGAACGCCTGACAACAGGAAATGAGCTAGAGCAGTAAACACGCGGGCTGACAATGGGTCAGAATATGAGTCTGCCCGGCGTTATTCTTGGGGTCAGTACTTCAGATCCAGCCTCCGGTACCAGACTAGCTAGCCCCTACGCAACCAAATAAATCAACCATCGTAAGAGTGCAATCGTTCATATACACTGCCGGTGATGGGCGGAAAAATGCGTTAATGTTGAGTTCCTCGAACCCTTACCAATTAAGGGACATAGCCAGATACGCAACTGGCTGATGCAAGCAGTCTGATGTCTTTAGATTCGCTGGCCTGCGGGCATGACAATGTCAAACAGTCAAAGATTGTGGCGTTGACGGTCAGTCTGGGTCGTAAAAACTTCCTGTTCTTCGGCTCTGACCATGGTGGTGAGCGGGGAGCGCTACTGTACAGCCTGATCGGGACGTGCAAACTGAATGACGTGGATCCAGAAAGCTACCTTCGCCATGTGCTTGGCGTCATAGCAGACTGGCCGGTCAACCGGGTCAGCGAACTGCTTCCGTGGCGTATAGCACTGCCAGCTGAATAACACATCCCCGTCAATACGGCCCTCGCTGTACGCTTACGATTAGTGGTGGTGTCTTCCAGTGCGAGGAGCAGCGGATGAGCCTCACATGCCCTTGCAGTGGCGGTAAATCCGGCTTAGGCAATGGCTTCCGGGGACACAGACGGGTTACGTATCAGGCGGTACGCACTTTCAACCTGAGCAGTGGAGTGGGATGATTTCACAATAGAAAGACCTGCATGCTGAGCGAGAGAAGAGGCCAGTGACACAAGGCGTCGTGTACGACGCGGATCACCGAGACGGGCATGTCCAAACTGCTCGTTATCCCATGAATAACAATCAGAAAGTACCATAACAGACCCGAAGAAAATGAAATATAAGAGAAGATCAACGGGTGAAGAAAAAGTTCAAAAAATCGCTGCCGGGGAGGAAGGAAACTACCGAATGGAAAGAGTCCCCCCTAAAGCAGACTGACAGACATCACAAATCCCCGGGTGGGGATTTGTGTATAAGAGACAGCCTGATAGGGGGGCGCATACATTATGCATACATACTCTCGGATATTGTAAAAGTTTTTTATATAATTACTAAGTTAGCTACCATCAATAAAATATTGACGTTAGCAGGTAACATCAACTTAATATATAAAAATATTCTTAGGTGAAAGTAACTGTTCAGGATAAAATAAAATCATCGCTTAAAAAGAAAAACACTCTCTTTGTTATATACGTACTCTGATAAATGCCAGATAAAACTATTAATTTTCATAAAAATATAATACCATATATTATGATGCTATACATCTTACATATTCAATTCAGATATATTTTAATTTTTCCGATAGTTCTTGACACGCATCAAGAACCAAAGTTGAATAATATTCAATTTTTTCTTTAGGTATCTGAATTTCCACGCCACTAATGCTGATAGCTGCAATTACTTCACGAGTCTGATTAAATACCGGAGCAGCAATACAATAAATTCCCGGTGAATCCTCTGCGTTATCAAAAGCCCATCCACGTTCACGAATACGTGCAAATTCCTGTATTAGATCAGATTTACGAGTGATAGTTGTTTGCGTAAATCGTGGCAACGTTTCCTCAGGCAACAATGTGTCAATGACGTCTTGAGGTAACCACGCACATAAAGCCTTACCAACTCCAGAACTATGGAGTGGCAACTTCTTGCCTACCCACGTTCTGATGCCAATTGGTTGTGTACTCTCGAGTTTCAAAATATAGATTGGAGCGACTTCATCGAGAATGCCCAGATGGCAGATAAGATCAGTACTGTCTCTCAGTTTTTCTAGAACCGGCCTCGCTACCTTACTGATGTCAAACTGCTCCAGAGATCGATTCCCCCATTCATACAATTTCAGCCCAAGAAAAAAACGCCCTCTTTCCTGACGTAACAGATGATGTTCGACAAGGGCATTCAGTAAAGATGATGTGCTGCTTTTTGGCAGATCCAGATCCTGCTGGATCTGGCTGAAGGTGGCGCCTGGAGAGCTAAAAAGGTAATTGCAGACTCTGACAGTTTTATCGAGTGCTGGTACCGATGTTCTGATGGTTTGATTATTCATAAAAAAATATGATTCCTTACAATACTGAATAGTATACCCCATTCCCCCTTGATGCGCAGCGGCGCTTAGCACACATATTATACATGGCCTCCGCGTACCGGCATGCCTCTATAAACCTGACTTATTTCACACTTTTCATATCGCATTGTAAAAACATTTGACATGCAAAACCTGAATTTGATTCACTTTATTCAGCATAAAGAACTTGTGTTCCATATACAGAACTTAGTGAGAGTGATATGTTGACAGCGTTTAGAGGTATTTTCCCGCCAGTTCCTACAATTGTTGACGCACAAGGGAAACTAGATAAGGCTGGCATGGCCAGGATGATCGACCATGTTTTAGAAAATGGTGCAAACGGGATGTTGATCCTTGGCAGTGGGGGAGAATTCTCACAATTTTCTTCCCAGCAACGAAAAGAGATAGCTGCATTTTGCTTAAGTCATGTAGATGGCAAAGTGCCTGTTCTGGTGGGGATCGCCTGCGCGGGAACTGCAGAAACTATTGATTTAGGACATCATGCACAGGAGCACGGAGCTGATGGTGTGATGGTGGTGAATCCGTATTATGCAAAACTCAGCGATGATGCCCGGTTTATGCATTACAAATCTATTGCCGATTCACTTAAAATTCCAGTGTTTCTCTATAACTTTCCTGATCTGACCGGTCAGGATATTGGGCTTGAGGTCATTACCCGGCTGGCCCGGGAAGTTCCAAATATCGTGGGTATCAAGGATACCATCGATAATATCAGCCATACCCGGGAAGTCATCAACCGTGTACATGCTTTTCGTCCGGATTTCATTATATTCAGCGGATATGACGAATATATGCTGGATACCCTGTTACTGGGCGGCCATGGTGGTATTCCGGCGACATTCAATTTTGCTCCAAATATCACACGTGGTATTTATCAGGCCGTTATGGAAAATGATCTTGATAAAGCGCGTTATTTTCAGCAACAACTGGCAAAACTGTCTCCGTTATACACACTGGAGCAGCCTTTCTTTGGCGTGATAAAAACTGCCATCAAACTGAGTGGACTGGACATATCTACTGCAGTTATGGCACCGGCTCTTCCGCTCAGTGATGACAAGGTCGCCAGGGTGAAAGCCATTCTGGAACACATTCACCAGTGATTACGAGGATCGTAAGATGAATAAGACTCCGATACTCAAATTAAATAACTCGGATGATGTCGTTATTGCCAGGACAGAACTTCCTGCCGGAAGCTGGCTGGAATCTGAAAGTATGGAAACACGTGACCTTATTCCGGCAGGGCACAAAATTGCTCTTCGGGATATTCCGGCCGGCAGTGCCGTTAAACGCTATGGACAGATAATCGGTTTTGCGACCCGTGACATCCGACAGGGCGAACATATTCATGTGCATAATCTCGGTATGGGGAGTTTTGAGCGTGATTATGCCTGGGGGATAGACAGTCATCTTCCGGAAAAGGATGTTCATCAGGATACCTTTATGGGGATCCGCAGAAAAGACGGACGGGTGGCAACCCGTAATTATATTGGTGTACTGAGTTCTGTAAACTGTAGTGCAACCGTAGTAAGGGCAATTGAAGATCATTTCCGTACCCGTGGTCTCAGTGATTACCCTAATGTGGATGGTATTGTTGCCCTCCCACAAAGTTTTGGTTGTGCCTTTGGCTCTGACAGCGAAATGATGAAAGTCATGCGGAGGACAATGGCAGGCTATGCCACGCACGCGAACTTTGCCGGGATCGTGATCGTGGGACTGGGATGTGAATCATTCCAGATTAAGGACATGATGAATGCCCACGGATTACATGAAAGTCCTGTATTCCATACAATGACTATTCAGGAAAGCGGCGGAACACGTAACGCTATAGAAAAAGGTATTTCCTTCATTCTCGACATGCTCCCGGAAGCCAACAATGTCAAACGAGAACCAGTTCCGGTATCAGAAATCATTCTGGCTCTTGAGTGTGGCGGCTCTGATAGCTATTCAGGAATTTCCGCTAATCCGGCTCTCGGGTACGCAGTTGATCGCCTGGTTCGCCAGGGAGGAACGGCTATTCTGTCGGAAACATCGGAAATTTATGGAGCAGAACACCTTCTGACACGCCGTGCCATTAGTCGCGAAGTTGGCGAGAAACTAATCCGCAGAATTAAGTGGTGGGAAGAGTACTGTAAACGTACAGGGAGTGAAATGAATAACAACCCTTCTGCAGGTAATAAAGCGGGGGGACTGACCACTGTTCTGGAGAAATCGCTGGGAGGGATAGCAAAAGCTGGTACAACCAGCTTAATGGATGTGTATGAATATGCTGAACCGGTGACAGCAAAAGGGCTTGTCTTTATGGATACCCCCGGATATGACCCGATGGCAGTAACCGGACAAATCGCCGGAGGAGCCAACCTGCTGTGTTTTACCACGGGCAGGGGATCTGCCTTTGGCGCAAAACCCACTCCTTGTCTGAAACTGTCAACCAATAACGCACTATGGCAACGGCAGCGCGACGACATGGATTTAAACTGTGGCACGATTGTTGATGGCGAAGAAACAATAGAACAGGTTGGAGAACGTATTTATCAGAGAATTATTGAGCTGGCTTCAGGTCATCGTAGTCGAAGTGAAGAGCTGGGTTATGGGAGCCAGGAATTCGTTCCTTGGATAATGAACTCAATCATGTAATAACTACGGGCATAATTTGTTTTGCCCGGAAATAAGGAAACAAACTGAATCCTGTTTTTGATAATTAGAGGTGAATAATGGAACGTAAACCAGTACTGGGCATTTTTTTAGGTGAAGCTGCCGGCATTGGACCTGAACTGGTTGCCAAAGTCGTAGCTGATGGTACTGTCTATAAATATTGCAGACCTGTTCTGATTGGCGATGCCCGGGTACTTGCTCTTGGACAAAAGATTGCTGGTGTGCATTTTCAGTGGAATGTCATCAGTGATCCCACTGAAGCTGACTGGACTACGGGAAATGTACCATTACTTGATTTGAAAAATTTTAATCCCGAAAAACTAACTATGGGCACCATTGATACCGACTCAGGTTATGCAACAGGAGAATCACTGGTAACCTGTATGTCATTACTTAAATCAGGTAAAATTGACGGTTTTGTCTTCGCTCCACTCAATAAAGAAGCTTTCAAGAAGGGGGGCTGGGATATTGAGGACGAACATTATCTCTTTGCTGAGCAGTTAGGATATTTGGATAAACCTCGTGGCCTGTTGAATGTCCTTGGTGACCTCTGGGTTTTTCGCGTGACGGGACATATTCCATTCAAAGATATTGCCAGCCATATTACACCAGAAAATGTCAGTCGTTCGATTCAGTTATGCTATGACACATTACGTATGGCGGCCGTTGAAAATCCACGAATAGCGGTTGCAGCACTTAATCCTCATGCCGGTGATGGAGGAACCTGTGGTAAGGAAGAAATTGATGTTCTCATTCCGGTCATTGAAGGCTTCCGCGAGAAAGGGATGGATATGTATGGCCCAGTACCGGGTGATACTGTTTTTATTCATGCATTTAATCATGAATATGATGCTGTCGTTACCCTGTTCCATGACCAGGGACAGATTGCCACCAAGCTTCATTCCTTTGATGTGGGCATAACTGTAGCCGCAGGGCTTCCATTTGCTATTACAACACCGGAACATGGCACTGCATTTGATATTGCAGGCAAGGGAATAGCAAAAACTCTGGCCACAGAGCGGGCTATTGCAGTTGCAGCTAGAATGGCATCTACAGTGCATAAAGATAATTGAGATCTCTAAATCTTAGTGTATTTATATATTCTTTTTTGATTTTATTGAATGAAGTTATTTTTATGTTATTCCGCCTTAGCCATAAGCCATGGTTAAAGCGGAATAACAAGCCAAAAAGCGTCCCTCGAAGCACGTTGAACCGTATTATTTATAATTATGGTTTACAGAGTAAAAAAATAGATGAATGTTGGGGCGTTGCTAATATATGTAACTAATTGACATTATTTACTAGCAATTTAACGCTAGTTTAGGAGACAAAAATGTTACAAATAAAAGCCAGAACCAAGATACTTGCGCTATTTTGCGCAATGTCATTCCTAATGTATGTGGACCGAGTAAACTTATCAGCTACTGCGGGGTTGATTAAAGATGAACTCGGACTGAGTAATACAGAACTCGGCGTTATTTTTTCTGCTTTTGCTTATACCTATGCAGTTTTTCAAATCATCGGTGGCTGGTTCGTTGATCGACTTGGCTCACGCCGCATGATCATTTTTTGTGGCATTATTTGGGTTATAGCAACCATGGCGACTGGTTTCGTCGGTGGCTTTATATCACTATTCCTCGCCAGATTGCTATTAGGTGTAGGGGAAGGTGCGGCGCTGCCTTCTCAGGCGCGAGCGATCACCTACTGGTTCAAGCCGCAGCAGCGTGGCTTTGTTCAGGGCGTTACGCACTCATTCTCTCGTTTGGGAAATGCGATTACTCCCCCCATTATTGTTGCATTAGTGGCATTTTGGTCTTGGCGTGGCGCATTTATCAGTTTGGCTATTGTCACATTTATCTGGTTAATATCTTGGATCATATCGTATAAAGATGACCCACGAGACCACAGCGGTATGACCGAAGAAGAACTAGAAGGCGTACCAATTTTCGAGAAAAAAGATCTAAAAGTTAAAGCTGAGCCTACTCCATGGAGAGCCCTGATAAAACGAATGGGACCGACAATGGGAGTTTATTTCTGTTACGGATGGACAAGTTGGTTGTTTTTTACTTGGTTACCAACTTTCTTTATGCATGGTCGCGGCATGGATCTTAAGTCATCGGCGCTCTTTACTGCCGGCGTATTTCTGTCCGGTGTAGTAGGTAATACGGTTGGTGGCGTAATCAGCGACAAAGTGCTGAAGATGACTGGCAATCTAGTAGCAGCCCGGCGTAACGTCATTCTTTTCAGCTTTATCTCCGTACTATTTCTGCTCGTCCCGGTTATAAATACTGACTCGTTGCTCATTATGACTATATGTCTGAGTGTGGCGTTCTTCTGTCTTGAGTTGACCATAGGGCCTATCTGGGCCGTCCCGATGGATATTACGCCGAAGTATGTGGGAATTGCCAGCGGATTGATGAACGCCGGTTCCGCTGTCGCCGGCATTATTTCACCTATCGTCTTTGGCATCATTATCGACAAAACAGGCAACTGGAGTTTACCATTCTACGGTTCCGTCGCATTGCTTATTATTGGTATATTTCTGACGTTCTTCATGCGTCCAGATAAGTCATTGTAAAAGTCGAATTCAGGGCTGAAGTGGTCTACTGAATTTGGCCATCTGAACAGGGTGATATGCTCACCTTAGAACAACACAGGTGCACCTATGAAAAGAAGAAATTTCAGTCCTGAATTCAAACGTGAATCCGCTCAGTTGGTTGTCGATCAAAATTACACTGTTTCTGACGCTGCTAAGGCTATGGATGTTGGTCTTTCCACGATGACGGAATGGTTCAAACAACTGCGTGATGAGCGTCAGGGTAAACGCCAAAAGCCTCCCTGATAACACCGGAACAAATCAAACTACGTGAGCTAAAGAAAAAGCTACAACGAATTGAAATGGAAAACGAAATATTAAAAAACTTTCCATGTGTGAAACCCCGTCCCGAGTCTCAGAAACTCCCCGGTAAAACTGGCAGTCTAATATAGCGAAGGAAGCAGCCGTCGACCTTTTGGTGGTATGACCCTTAAAAAACATGGTTCAGGGAGTGTGGCGGATCCGACAGTGGTAGCTTGATCCCGTTCAGGAAGGTGATTTCTCCGTCGTCTCCTCCTTCGTTCATTAAAAATGAGCAAGGAGATTTATATGAAAAAATCCTCCCGAATGTCTATTGTCCATTCTCATGCTGCGGGCGTTGTTTATGTCGATGATGGTAGCGGTAATTCTGGCAACAGCAGGCATGACCGGCATTACGCTTATAGCCGTTGGCTCTTTGGTTGTTGGCGTGGCAATGGTCTTTTTCCCGGCTATTGCTCATCCGTACATGAAGAAAGTGACCGGTTCTGATGACGTTGCCATCGGCCACTTCTCAACATTATCTTATGTATTGGCCGGTTTCATCGGCAGCAAGTTTGGTAATAAAGAGCACTCGACTGAAGACATGAATGTGCCGAAAAGTCTGCTGTTCTTGCGCGACACGCCGGTTGCTATCTCTTTTACCATGATCATAATTTTCCTGCTGACGTGCCTGTTTGCGGGTGCAGATGCGGTGAAAGAGCTTAGCGGTGGTAAAAACTGGTTCATGTTCTCTATCATGCAATCCATTACCTTCGCAGCTGGCGTGTACATCATTCTGCAGGGTGTGCGCATGGTGATTGCGGAGATTGTCCCGGCATTCAAAGGTATTTCAGACAAGCTGGTTCCGAATGCCAGACCTGCTCTCGATTGCCCGGTCATCTTCCCTTACGCACCTAACGCTGTACTGGTTGGTTTCCTGAGTAGCTTTGCTGCAGGTTTAATCGGTATGTTCACGTTGTATCTGCTGAACATGATCGTGATTATTCCTGGTGTGGTGCCGCACTTCTTCGTAGGTGCAGCTGCAGGGGTATTCGGTAATGCAACGGGTGGACGTCGTGGTGCGATTTTGGGTGCCTTTGCGCAAGGCTTGCTTATTACCTTCCTGTCAGTATTCTTATTGCCTGTGCTGGGTGATATTGGTTTTGCTAACACCACCTTCAGTGATGCTGACTTTGGCGCACTGGGTATTTTGTTAGGGATTATCGTTCGCTAATATTTTGATGACATTAATATCCTCCAGGATTTCAGGAACGTGGAGGATATTAATTCCTCTTATTTTCTCCATTTTTCTTTCTTCCAGTTAGGACTGCATCTGATTAATCGTAAGCGCTCCGAGAAGTACGTAGCGTAAGGATTATTTTACAGCTGAGAAGTTTCAGTACAGCAGTTCATGCACACGGTTCGACGGCTAGTCATTGATCTTCATAATTACCTCGCGTAAAAACGGGGTAAGGCCGCTCATCCAGCGTCATCTCCACAGGTAATAATTCAACGCCAATGCCAGAAGAGTTCGTTACCGGAAGACGCCGTGATATACGCCCTTTGATCAGCCAGAGCCTGAGCCATTTGAACAGAAGATTATCATTGATATCGTGCTCCCGGGCAATACAGGCAACAGAATCCCTTGGTTGTAAAGCCAGTTTAACCATTTGAAGTTTAAACTCATTTGAAAATGACCTGCGGGGTTCTGCTGATAATGTTTTTTGTTCTATAACAGGTGTCCACTTGTTGAAAAGGTGGGTACCTATGTTACCAATACAGGCTTAATGGCTACATACAGCAGTCGGTTTACGCATACACTTTTATAGTGCACTCCGGCCTCATGAATATAACGGTGGATTACCGCCGAACGAATCGGAAAATAGATACTGGAAAAAATCTGAAATTGTGACCAGTTTTTGTTGACCACTACAAATAAATAAAAGAGTTGCAGTGCTTGCTCGGTAAGAAAACAATGGAAGTTGAGATCCTAAAAGAAGCTGTGGAGTACACCACTCTACAGTAGTTGCGCAAATTTGGAGTGGACGATAATGTGATCGTCTATAAGGGCAACGCTATCATAGTCTTGTCCTGGCGGGTAAAAAAACGCGCTTACCTTAACGATAAGCGCGCCGCTGTTCAGGCCTTAAGTGGTTATTCAATTCCTGTGGTGACTGTAAAAGTGCGTGTTTGCTGCGGTGCAACCTGAATCAGCGTGCCATTACGTTGCGCGGCAAGATACCCCTCAGGCCGACAGGTTGCAGGTAATGCAAAGGCGGCTACCTGTTGCTCGCCGTTATAAAGGATCCAGCGTGTCACATAATTTAGTTCGGCACTGGAGAAACGAGTAACAAACGTAGTGCCATCGGGAGCGATCATGCGAAACTCTGGCAGATCTGTGTAAGCGTCCAGTTTGTCTGCAAAGAAGACTATTTCTGGATCATAAAATTCCGGTTGATTCAGCGTCGACAGAGAGGCTTCTCCCTGCATAATCCGTTGATTAAACGCCAGCCACTGAGCGGTGGGATTAACATGCGAAGGTACTGATTCACGCAACCTTAATATTTCGTCCGGTATATTCTGGCTGAACGTAGCATTTGGTATATATGCATAATTCATGTGGCACATATATTGTAGTGGCATATCTACAGAAGCCAGATTGGTTACGGCCATCTTAATATCGAACAATGTAGAGGATCTGTGAAGGACCACTGTTGGCTGAGCCAGATAATGATGCCCGAACCCCATTACATACTCGTAACGCCCGGTAAGGCGTAACATATCTCCCTCTAATTCCATCCATGCTTCATCCATCGCGGCACAGGCCATTTCACCGTGTAGCAGATGAGTATCTTCCGCAGATGGGCAGCCATTAGCCAGCAAACCTGAATGAAAGGCAAAACAGCCATAGGTTTCTATCACCTCTGTCGCCGGTTTAGGCTGGCGAAACATATTGCACATGGTGAGACTGTGTCCATCAAATTGCGCATCCCAAATCATCTGCCCCATCCAGGGAAGAATAATTAAATGTCCACGACTGTTTGCAATTTTAAGCCCCTCGACACCACTGTCATAGCGAAAAGACGTGACAGTAAAATCACTATTTTCCAGCAAGATACGAGGTTTTTCGCCAAAAAGCGCCCGCCACAAATAAATACGCGTACTCATAACGATTCTCCTCAGGACTCTGTGACTTCAGCCAGTGCATTACGTACTTTGCTTTCACGCCAGAAGTAGACACCGACATAGACAAAACAGAGCATAGAAACCAGGAATGAAAGCTGTAGTGAGTGGAACATATCTGCAATATACCCCTGAATTGCCGGAACCACCGCTGCGCCAACAATAGCCATAACAATGACTGCTCCTGCCATTTCTGTATGTTGATTATCAACTGTATCCAGTGTTCCTGCATAGATCGTCGCCCAGCAAGGGCCAAACAAAACACTTACCAGGACGGCGACATAGACCGCGCTGAAACTTGGAGCCAGTGCAACATATGCCAGAAACAGCGCCCCTATAACGGAATAGAGAATTAGGACTTTTTCCGGATTAAAACGTGTCATAAGGATGTTGGCTATAAACTTGCCAATAAAGAAGCAGGCAAAGCTGTAGACCATGAAGTTTGAAGCATCACGTTCGTTGATATCGCCCAACTCCAGTGCCAGACGGATGGTAAATGACCATACTGCGACCTGCATACCCACATAAAGGAATTGAGCCACAATACCACGACGAAAGCGCGAATTTTTAGCCAGATAGCGCAGCGTATCCATTGCTGACGGGCGTTTATGGTGACTTGTCTGTGCCACTTTACAGGTTGGGAAGCGGGTTAAAAGGAACAACACCATGACCACAACCAGAATCATAATCATATACTTATACGGTTCAAGGGTGTTCTCTAACATCAGCACCTTAAAGTTGTGAATTTGCTCGGCGTTCATTCCGGACATCTGCTTCTCAAGGCTTTCCCCCTCGGAGAAAACCAGATATTTGCCCAATAAAATACCAGACGCAGCACCAATCGGATAAAAGGTCTGGCTGATATTGAGCCGCAATGTGGCATAGGCTTTTGGACCGATCATTGAACTGTATGTGTTCGCTGCAGTTTCAAGGAAACTCAGGCCAATCGCAATCGCAAAAATAGCTGCAAGGAACATAGTGTAGGTTGCCATATGCGAGGCAGGGAAAAAAAGTGTACAACCACCAATATACAGCGTCAGGCCAATTAAAATTGCCACCTTATAACTGGTCTTTTTAATCACAAGGGATGCTGGTATTGCAATTAAAAAATAACCTCCATAAAATGCGCTCTGCACCAATGCTGAAGCAAAGTTACTTAGCGAAAATACACTTTTGAATTGAGTGATTAATATGTCATTTAATGCAGCTGCGCATCCCCATAGCGGGAATAAACACGATAACAAAATAAACTGGAACAAGGGAGTCTTATTCAGATACCCATCAGGCATCTGAATGATGTTTTTATCGTTCATAGTGCTACCTTTAACTGTGCAGGATGATTATTCGTTTAAGGTTAAAAATTCATTAAATTGTTCAATACTCGGATAAGATGATTGCGTACCTTTCCCTGTGACGCTGAAAGCGGCAAAGAGAGCGGCTTTTTTCAAAGCGGCTTCAACATCACCGCTTTGAACATAATAATGGGAAAAGCAACCAATAAATGCGTCACCAGCGCCACTAGTATCAACAGCATTTACTTTGAATGCAGGAACATGGACTTCCTGATCGCGGGTCATCCATAATGCGCCTTTTTCGCTCATGGTAACAATAATATTGTTCAGCCCTTTATCAACTAACGAACGTGCGGCCAAACGAATATGATCATAAGTATCAACCGACATACCGGTTAATATTTCCAGTTCTGTTTCATTCGGGATAAAGAAATCACATTTGCAGGCATAAGACATATCTAACTCACGCAATGCCGGAGCCGGATTTAATAACACTTCAATACCATTTTTCTTACCAAACTCAATCGCGTGGTAAACTGTTTCCAGTTGAACTTCCAGTTGTAAAACGATCAATTTGCATTTTTTCAGATCTTCTGCAGCTCGATCGATATCTTCCGGGGAAAGAAATTTATTCGCTCCCTTAATTATTAATATACTATTGCTCGAGTTGGCATTAACAAAGATCGGTGCAACACCACTGCTGGTACAGGGGACCTTCTCAACATAAGTGGTATTAATTCCCCATGATTCAAGATTACGAATAGTATTATCCGCAAAAATATCATCACCTACTTTAGTCAGCATCAGGACTTTTGAATTCAATTTAGCCGCCGCCACCGCTTGATTAGCACCTTTCCCACCACATCCGATTTTGAAGGCAGGTGCTTCCAGAGTTTCTCCTTCTTTAGGCATCTGATTAGTGTAAGTAATGAGATCCACCATATTGGAACCAATAACTGCAATGTCCATTTCACTACCTCTTATAAACTTTCGCATAACAATGGTATTTAAATAACATTAGCATGTTACTTTTGCATCATTTGTGACTGAGATCGCGATTAGCACATCAACCCGATGTTTATTTAATAGACTTCCAGTCTCATCACTCAGGCCAACAATATCTAATCATAAGCAACCTAACAAGATTAGTGCCCAAAACTCAGCAGCCTATACCCTTTTCATTTCAAAGGGGCGGTCGTATAGTATGGTAATGAAAACAATGTTTACTAACGCCAAAATGTTATTTTTATAACATTCTTACGGAGAGAGAGTTGATGGAAACGAAGCAAAAAGAGCGTATCCGACGTTTGATGGAACTGCTTAAGAAAACCGACAGAATCCATTTGAAAGACGCAGCGCGAATGCTGGAAGTTTCTGTAATGACTATTCGTCGCGATCTCCATCAGGAAGATGAACCTCTGCCACTGACCCTACTGGGTGGCTATATTGTAATGGTGAATAAACCCGCGCCATCCATGCCAGTAATCCATGACGTTCCAAAAAATCATCGTGATGACTTACCTATTGCAATTCTGGCTGCCGGAATGGTTAATGAAAATGATCTGATCTTCTTTGATAATGGCCAGGAGATACCACTCGTTATAAGCATGATTCCGGATGCAATCACCTTCACCGGCATCTGTTACTCACATCGCGTCTTTGTTGCGTTGAATGAAAAGCCTAATGTAACAGCAATACTTTGTGGTGGTACGTATCGTGCCAGAAGTGATGCTTTTTACGATGCCAGTAACTCTTCGCCATTAGACTCTCTCAATCCGCGAAAAATATTTATTTCCGCCAGCGGTGTGCATAATCACTTTGGCGTCAGCTGGTTTAACCCTGAAGATCTTGCCACTAAGCGTAAAGCGATGAACCGTGGACTACGGAAAATTTTGCTCGCCCGCCACGCGTTGTTCGATGAAGTGGCCTCTGCCAGCCTCGCACCGATCTCTGCATTTGACGTTCTGATTAGCGATCGTCCGTTACCGGCAGATTATGTTACGCACTGCCAGAATGGTTCTGTAAAGATCATTACACCTGATTCAGAAGACGAATGACTTACTGAAAAAACACCACAATCTTGTTAAACATCGTCGGGTTGGACTGATTACGTTGCACTTTCACCACATATTCCAGCTTATCTATTTGGCTTATCACCTACTCCAGACGCTGGTCATCCTTGACCAGTAGCCAGATATGGCTTTTGTCGCAGTCCTGAATCGGCAGGCAGAGAATGTCTTCAACGTTAAGAGCGCGACGGGCAAAAGCCCACAAAGGTGAGTCATTACACCCGGATGGTAAACAGGCACTTCCTTGTTGTAGAAGCCGTTATATTGTCCATAATGTATGGGTTTTTAATGCATACTGGGTAACAACCGGACGAATCTTCGAATATCACTGGCGCTGCCAGCCGGTTTGAATTCATCTCACAACCCTGCATAGAGCGAATCTCCTGCCTGCACGTCACTCCACTCCATGGTATCAACTTCACACTCTTTATCTGCGGCTAGCTTCAGCCACCAGATAAGCATCGACTATGAAAGATGAGCCATGACAACATAACGTTGGTAACGCTCTGACGCCTTAATGGAAGATGCCTGCCACCATAGGGAATGTAAACGACTGAAGTGTGGCCTTTAATGCCGTGAACGGCTCATGGTTTCCTGGCACGGTTGCCGCCCCAACCTGTAACAACATTCCACAGTACAATGTCTGTCAGAGTCAGAGCCTCCCATGCTTGTTGTAGTAACTCTACCAGTTACGAACATCCTTCCTCAAAATTGTTGTCATATCTCGCATGGAAGAAAAGATCCTGGCTAAGGAGCAACACACAACGTATTGCGGAACTTGCATATTTTTCCTGTAACTAGTGTATTACCACATATGGTAATAGCTACCTGTGTGGTTTCGCTGGATAGCAAGGGGATTTATTCGCAAGTAAAATGCCTGATAAAATACACGAATCTAGTAATCATCAATATTTACTCTGGTCGAATGACGCGTGAAGTGGACGGCCAACAGACGCAGTCAGTGATCTACAGCCTGTTGAATAAAACCCCGGATGCTTCCCCCGATTACTGCAAGTAATACTTCGGTTATTTGCACTATTTTATCCCTGTTGAATTTGGTTAAGCCGGTGCAGACGCGCCGGGAAACGCACACCTGAACCGGCACAATAAAATACAATACAACCCCCTGTTACTGGAGAAATGCCTGCGCCGGGGTCCGATATGGCAGTATTGTTGCAGCCTGCGGCATGGCTCAGGGGATGGATTTGATGGGCAATATGGCTCCGTTTATTCTGCGTGGTGTCACGCTGAAAGGGATTGATAGCGTCATGTTCGCGAAAGAGAAAAGAGCAGCAATCTGGCAACAGGCGGTATAGTATTTGCCAGAGTCCAGAATGGATAGTCTCACTACCGTTTATCCGCTCAGTGACGCCATCACTGTGGCTGAAAAACTTCTGAGTGGCGGAATTCGCGGTCGTGCAGTCATTCAATATAGCTAATTAGATGGATGCCGAGCTCAGGCTTAGTATAATAAGTTTTAGGGGCTGCGGCCCCTTTTACTGGCCAGTTGTTGCTTCCTGAGAAGACTGATAGCGTACCGAGGTTTTGAAATAGCTCCAGAAGTCGTACACTGGCTCAGTAGAACAATATAGTTTGGAACGCATTACCGCACCTTCCCAGCCACTCCAGAAAATAGCCGCCAGTTGTGTATTATTCATATTTGAACTTATTTCGCCTGAAGATAACGCGTCGGACAGGCAGGCCGCAACAAGTGCCTGCCAGCTCTCAAGAATATTCTGTAGTACTTTAATGAAGGATTGGGGAAGCCCCGGACTCTCCTGCATCATATTTCCAACCAGGCAGCCGCGGGTAAAATTGTATTTTTTAATCCCCTCACAGGCATCATTGATGAAATTTTCCAGACGTACCATTGGTGTGCAGGATGATTCATGTAGATGTTTTTTGAGTTTATGCTCGAAGAAACTGTCATAGGCGTTCAGAACGGTCTGAGCATAATCCTCTTTACTCTTAAAGTAGTAATAAAATGAGCCTTTAGGGACATTGGCATTTTTAACAATGGCATCGACTCCCGTCGCAAGAAAACCATTCTGCGTCAGCAGTTCAAGGCCACTGCGGATCAGATCATTACGAGTATCTGCATAGGTACTTTCTGTCTTTCGCGGCCTTCCCCGGCCACGATTTTCGCCTGTCATGACCCATCTCCTACATTTTATTAACGCAAAAGAATAAGTGATTTTGCGCGAGAGCTTCAATCAGTTTATCCCCGCAGTGGCAAAGTGTTCGCTTTTGCCGACTGGACAGTGGCAGTGCCTGTCGCTACTGCGCCATCGCTGAACAGTGCAGAATTAGCAACGTTTGCTTTTGGCACAAAGCATACGCCCATTCTCACGCGAATGCTTTGCCCTTGACTTGCCAACAACCGAATTGCTTGCTCTGCAGCTATGTTTTTTTATTAGAATATTCGCCACTAAATAAATTATAATAAGTTGATTTTATTAGATATCTATCAGAATCTATATGGTCAGCATGAGTTGCATGCTCTAATGTTTCAAATGCCAGGGTATGTGCGGCTTCAGCAAATATCTCAGGCCAACCTTTACTCAGCATCGACAGTCCTTTAAGGACTCTTATCTGAATCTCCCTCATACTGGCACCATCGCGCGCGACAGGTGAGAAAAAGTCTTCCAGTAGATCGTTATTCTGAAGTGGTGCAACATGTACTGAATGAAGTGGTCAACAAAAACTGGCCACCGAG
>CWHG01000078.1_pt1 | contig 21072 bp, 19 predicted proteins | sample 702351 | NCBI WGS metagenome assembly CWHG01 (sample SAMEA3735917, study PRJEB9488) | human gut metagenome | biome: ENVO:mammalia-associated habitat; material: ENVO:feces | place: Malawi | collected 2009-02-27
TGCCATTGTGGCGATGCTTCTTGCTCCGGCCGAACCGTGGCTGATGCCATGTAGCTCAAGTACCTGACTGCGTAATACAGCCCGTCTGCAGTCTGGTTTTTCAGGACGGTTTTTCCTGTATCTGTAGCTGCTGCGATGAACCCCGAACATATGGCAGAGTGTGACCACAGGATAATGCGCTCTGAGTTTCCCGATTATCGAGAACTGTTCAGGGAGTCTGACATCAAGAGCGCAACTACCTTGAAAAACGCCGGTTATTGAGTGATCTCCTTCCATGAAAATACGCAACGGGACTTATATTAGGGGAAAATCCAGTCTGGCGCTTCAAGGGGCCAGCTCAGAAAGGATAGAATGATGAAACAACGGATATATTTAAATAGGAGTCAGAACTTTTTATTATTTGTTGGTAACTAATAATTACTCATTGTAATTATAAGCATAAAAGATCATACCCTACGTGATGATGTGGAAATTAATAAATGTGTTTTATATGAGTTAAAAATGTATCTTTTTATTGATGAGAGTTAGGTCACTCTAACGCAAGGTTGCCTGATAAAGACATTTTTGTTTCATGTGAGATGATATGAAATTAAAACAAAATATAGAAAAAGAGATTATAAAAATTAACAATATCAGAATACATCAGTACACAGTACTATATACATCTAATTGTACAATCGATGTATACACAAAAGAAGGAAGCAATACATATCTTAGACATGAACTCATATTTCTTGAGAGAGGAATAAATATATCAGTAAGATTGCAAAAGAAGAAATCAACAGCAAAACCATTTATCGCAATCAGATTAAACAGCGATACATTAAGACGCCTAAAGGATGCCCTAATGATAATATACGGAATATCAAAAGTAGATGCTTGTAGTTGTCCGAATTGGTCAAAAGGAATAATTGTAGCTGATGCAGACGATTCTGTATTAGATACATTCAAGAGTATAGAGCATAATGATGATTCAAGGATTGCTTCAGATTTGATATATCTTATATCAAAGATCGAAAATAACAGAAAAATTATAGAGTCAATTTATATATCGGCTGTAAGCTTCTTTTCCGATAAGGTCAGAAATACCATCGAGAAAGACTTATCAAAACGATGGACTCTAGCTATTATTGCAGATGAATTTAACGTATCAGAGATAACAATAAGGAAAAGGCTTGAGTCAGAGCGTATTACTTTTAACCAGATCCTTATGCAATCAAGAATGAGCAAAGCAGCATTGCTATTGCTTGATAACTCATATCAGATATCACAGATATCTAATATGATAGGATTTTCTAGTACATCATATTTCATTAGACTTTTTGTAAAACACTTTGGCGTAACACCAAAACAATTTTTGACTTATTTTAAAAGCCAATGAAAATATGTTTCATATCACCATTTGATATTGCTATAAACATATTGAGATGGCTAAAGTTTTATTCGGAAAAGAAATCGTAAACATAAAACACCTAAGGAAGTTACGTTCGTCCTGGACTGTTGCGATCGTGAAGCCATAGACTGGGCTGCAAGCACGGGAGGTTACGATAAAGCGCCAGTGCAGGATGTGATGTTAGGAGCGATAGAAACGCTTTGGCGATAAAGTACCGGAACAGTCCATCCAGTGGCTGACAGATAACGCTTCAGCGTACAGAGCGCATGAAACATCTGGAGCCCTGCACAACGGCAATCAGTAGCCCTCAGAGTAATGGAATGGCAGAACGGTTTGTGAAAACGATGAAGGAAGACTACATCGCGTTCATGCCGAAACCGAATGTAAGAACGGCATTGCATAACCTTGCAGTGGCGCTTGAGCATTACAATGAAAACCATCCGCATAGTGCGTTGGGTTATCGCTCTCCGCGAGAATATCGACGTCAGCGGGTAATGTTAACTTTACAACCCCTGTCTGGAAATAAGGGGGCAAGAACAGTTGCAGAGGAAAACGCTGTCAAAACATGCGGAGATGGCGAAGGCGTTCGAATATATCCTGAATCACCAGAAACCGGATCTGCGCGGCGGAAAAGCCCCAGATAATATGATAATTAAGCAATACTCATAAAATCATATCAAATATGATATATGATTAAAGGTAAAATAATATTTGATATTATCATAAATCAGGAACACATAAATCATATAAGATATGATTTTTAGCTGTAAAAGCATTATCAGATGGAGCGTGCAGGATGGATGAAGAAAGGGTATTTTCACTCAGCTATGAACAACTGACCCGGTTTGCGGAAAAACGCATTCGGGAATGCAATCTGGACAGCCAGGACGTGATTTATCTCCGCGAGTCAGCCACGGCCGGAGCCGTGCTGACCTTCTGGCATGAGCTGGCCATAAATGGCTATGCCTCAATGAATGCCATAAAGAGACTGGCCGACCATCAGCGCCTCAGAAACCTCATCTGGCCGGAGGATGACAGGTAATAACTCAGAGCCGCCGACCGTCGCCACTGCAGCGGATAGTGCTGATTGTGCTGGCTGCCCTTGATGAAAAACGACCGGGACCCGTGCTGACGCGGGCCATAGGCTGGAGCGAAGCGGGGAAGCCCCGGTCTACGGGCCAAATCTAGGCGCCTCCTGCCGTCGCCTAGAGGATGCCGGCTGGCTGCGTACCCTGCGCGTTCCAAACCTGCAGCTGCCACTGATCTGCCGGTGAAGCTGAACGGCATGACGTATCAGACCTGTCGTGGGGATTTTGTGGTACGTCTCGACGGCAGCACCTGTCTGCAGTTATGGAATAAAGAAGGCAGGGTAGTACGCCTGGAGGGCGATCCGCTGGACGTGGCGCAGTGGCTGCATGCCTGTCACGATGCCGGAATAGAAGTTCGTGTACAGGTTAATGAAAGCGTCACCACGTAAATAAACACTGCACTGAAATTTCTTTTTTTCATTGGAGCACCTGAACAGAGGTAAGAATATTACCTCTGTTCAGGTAGCCAAATTTAGTGTGCCACCTCAAGGTTCTTAGTGAGCCGTTTTTAAAAGATATGATAATATATTATTGTTTATAAATTGTTGATGTTTGATTTAGTAGTATATAAAGTTCACCAACTTTATTAGGCTTTCCTTTTATCTCTACTTACTGGGTGCCAGAAACTTTAAATTTTAAACGGAGGGGGCATTTTGTTTAAAGCAAATCATGTTCCGGTATTAATGTATCATCATGTCAGCCATTGCCCAGGACTGGTTACACTTTCTCCCGAGACATTCCGGAAACAAATGAAATGGTTGGCTGAAAACAACTGGAAAACACTGTCATCAGATGAACTGGAGTTTTTTTATCGGGGCGGAAAACTTCCCCGTAAAAGCGTTATGTTGACATTTGATGATGGATACCTTGACAACTGGTTTCAGGTATATCCTTTATTAAACGAGTTTAATCTCAAGGCACATATTTTTTTAATTACCAGTTTTATTGGAAATGGTCCGGTTCGTCACTCTCCTGGAAAGGAATATTCTCATCGCGATTGCGAACATCAAATAGCAACCGGGAATGCTGATAATGTTATGCTTCGCTGGTCTGAAGTGAACGAAATGTTGCAATCTGGTCTGGTCGAATTTCATGTTCATACACATACTCATACACGTTGGGATAAAAAGTTCACTTCACGAGAAGAACAGTGTAAACATCTTCGGCAGGACTTATTGAGCGGGAGAGAATATTTAAAAAAAATGACAGGAAAATGCAGTAAACATTTGTGTTGGCCGGAAGGTTATTATAACAAGGATTATATTCAGATCGCTGAAGAACTTGGATTCCATTATTTATATACAACAGAAAGAAGAATGAATGCTCCTGCTAAAGGAACTACACGGATAGGAAGAATAAGCACCAAGGAACGGGAAAATTGCGTATGGCTGAAAAGACGACTTTTTTATTATACAACACCGTTTTTTTCATCGTTGCTGGCCCTTCATAAGGGACCAAGATTACCGGATGACTAATAATGAATATACTATTTACGGAATCATCACCGAATATAGGTGGTCAGGAATTACAGGCTGTTGCTCAAATGAAGGCCCTGAAGAAAATGGGGCATTCAGTTCTGCTTGTCTGCAGGGAGAACAGCAAAATTGCTTTTGAAGCCAGTAAGTTTGGAATTGATATCACATTCGCGTTATTTCGAAACAGTCTTCACATTCCTACTGTATGGAGATTACTCGGAATAGTTCATAGTTTTCAGCCCGATGCAATCGTTTGTCACAGTGGACATGATAGTAATATTGTTGGTTTGGTACGGTTTTTTACCTGGAAACATCCATTCAGAATTATCAGGCAAAAGACATATTTGACACGAAAAACAAAATTTTTTTCAATAAATCATTTTTGCGATGAGGTGATTGTTCCCGGAACAAATATGAAGACACATCTGGAGCAGGAAGGATGTCGAACTCGGGTTACTGTTGTGCCTCCTGGCTTTGATTTCCAGGAATTATACGTTGATTCCCGAAACAGTTTGCCTCCGAGTGTTCTTTCCTGGCTGGCATCCCGAAGAGGATGCCCCGTAATTGCTCAGGTAGGAATGTTGCGCCCGGAAAAAGGGCACGAATTTATGTTGAATTTACTGTTCCATTTAAAAATGAATGGACGACAGTTCTGTTGGTTGATTGTGGGGTCTGGTTCACCTGAACTGCGGGAACATTTACAGTATCAGATTGACAGTATGGGCATGCATGATGATGTTTTTATTGCTGACAATGTTTTTCCTGCCGCCCCCGTATATCGGGTTGCCAGTCTGGTGGTTCTGCCTTCAGAAAACGAATCTTTTGGTATGGTGCTGGCAGAAGCATCGGCATTTTCTGTGCCTGTAGTGGCCACTCAGATTGGTGGAATCCCTGAGGTTATTCAGAACAACCAGACCGGGACATTGTTACCAGCAGGTAATAAGCACGCATGGATGTGCGCCCTGAATGATTTTTTTAATGACCCTGGGCGTTTTTATCAGATGGCTCGCCTGGCAAAACAGGATATAGAAGAGCGGTTTGATATTAATAAAACTGCGTTAAAAATACTCACATTAGCGAAGCAAAAGTAACAATATGTTTTCTATAAGTAACTTATCATTTATCGGTTTCCTTAAAAGGATTATTTTTTCCTCAGATTCACTACCGGGGAAGTGGGAACACAGAAAATTTCGGTTTATGTACATTTTGCGATGTTCTATAAATCCGGTTGTCAGTATTCGATATTATTATGAACTGCGTTCCTTGCCGTGTATTGAGGATATTCTGGCAATACACCCCACGTTGCCAGCAAGAATTCATCGCCCTTATTTGCATAAAGGGGGGCGCGCCTGGACCCGTGGACAATATATTCTTGAGCATTATCGCTTTGTGCAAAATTTGCCAGAAAAATATTCTAAATTTTTGTTTCCACAAAAATCGGTATCATTAGTCCAATTCATCGGGAAAGATGGAGAGAATTTTGATATCCAGTGTTCTCCCAGTGGTTTTGACCGGGAAGGAGAGTTGATGTTGTCATTGTTTTACAATAAAACAGTTATTGCCCGATTAACATTTTCAGTCATTCTGACTCAAAATGGACACATTGCTTTTATTGGCGGATTACAGGGAGCCCCTAAAAATACCGGACCTGATGTTATTCGGTGCGCAACCCGGGCCTGTTATGGGATTTTCCCAAAACGGATTATTTTTGAAGCATTTTGTGCGTTGATGAAAGCTTGCAATATCTCTGAGTGTCTGGCAGTCAGTGAGCACAGTCATGTTTTCCGGCAATTGAGATACTGGTATCAGAAACGCAAAACCTTTGTTGCGGTCTATAGTGATTTCTGGGAGTCTGTAGCAGGAAAAACCTGTGGTGACTGGTACAGATTACCAACCCAGGTGATTCGAAAGCCGCTAAGCGATATAGCCAGTAAAAAACGCTCTGAGTACCGAAAACGATACGCTTTGCTGGATTATATCCATGAAACTACTATCCGCTCTTTGGATGCATATCCTGTACACTCAGAACATCAGAATTTAAATTAAGGTTTGATGTATTCTCTGAATAAAACAGTAATGATAATTTTGGTAGAGGCATTCGCACTAAATAATGAAAAAATATAAATCTGAGTTTATTCCTGAATTTAAGAAAAATTACCTTTCCCCTGTTTACTGGTCTACATGGTTCCTTTTGGGAATGATTGCAGGTATTTCAATGTTTCCCCCTTCATTCAGAGATCCTGTCTTGGCAAAAATAGGGCGTTGGGCGGGCAGATTGAGCAAAAAAGCTCGTCGCAGGGCGACGATTAATTTATCGCTTTGTTTCCCGGAAAAGAGTGATACAGAACGGGAAATAATTGTCGACAAAATGTTTGCCACAGCATTGCAATCCATAGTGATGATGGCAGAACTGGCAATTCGTGGTCCGGAAAAGTTCCAGAAACGAGTGTTCTGGAAAGGCCTCGAAATTCTTGAGGAAATTCGACACAATAATAGAAACGTGATTTTTCTGGTTCCCCATGGCTGGAGCGTGGATATTCCTGCAATGTTGCTGGCAGCTCAGGGAAAAAAAATGGCCGCCATGTTTCATCAGCAACGAAATCCAGTGATTGATTATGTCTGGAATTCAGTACGGCGTAAATTCGGGGGGCGCTTACATGCCCGGGAGGATGGGATAAAACCATTTATTCAGTCAGTACGCCAGGGATACTGGGGATATTACCTCCCAGATCAGGATCATGGTCCTGAATACAGTGAATTTGCTGATTTTTTTGCGACCTATAAAGCGACATTACCAATCATTGGACGTCTGATGAACATCGGTCAGGCTATGATTATACCACTTTTCCCGGTTTATGATGAAAAAAAACATCTCCTGACTATTGAAATTCGGCCACCAATGGATGCTTGCATTGCCAGCGCGGACAATAAAATGATTGCCCGACAAATGAACAAAACAGTGGAAATTTTGGTGGGGCCACATCCGGAACAGTATGCCTGGGTTTTAAAATTGTTAAAAACACGCAAATCAAACGAAGCGGACCCGTACCCTTGAAATTATAAAGTACAAGTATTTCCACTAGTTGTTTCTTACTAAATAACTGATCCTAATGCCGCTACACTTTAGCCAGCCCATGTTTTCCACCGGGGATGGGCTGACGGTATCCATAAAGTGACGAACCTTTTTCAACAACTGCCACATTGAACAGCACTGGTGATTTCGGGTTATTGTCTCATGAAGCGCCTGACACAACCGTTCGACATGATTCACCCACGGCGAGTAAACTGGCTGATAAATCACCCTGAACCACGGTAGCCTGGAGGCTGCAAATCGGGGTGTGGCAGAATACGAGCTTTCAGAGTAACCATCCAGAATGAGTCCCCATGTCACACAACCTGGAGCACAGAAAGTCCACACCAGAATGGTGAAAGAGGTTCTGAAAGCCGTCGCCAGAGCCAATACTCACCCTTATCAGTCCGTATTTGCAGACTTTATCGCCGGTCATCCTGAACCGCCCCGGGAATCCTGGAGACTAAACTCCCTGATAAAGAGGTAAACAGGATGACTAAAAATACTCGTTTTCCCCCGAAGTCCGTCAACGGGCAGTCCGTATGGTTCTGGAAAGTCAGGGCGAATATGACTCACAATGGGCGGTAATTTGTTCCATTACTCTAAAGATTGGCTGTACACCGGAGACTCTGCGTGTCTGGGTTCGCCAGCATGAGCGGGATACCAGGGGCGGTGATGGAGGGCTCACCACCGCTGAACGTCAGCGTCTGAAAGAGCTGGAGCGTGAGAATCGTGAACTGCGCTGCAGTAACGATATCCTTCGCCAGGCTTCCGCTTATTTTGCGAAGGCGGAGTTCGACCGCCTCTGAAAAAAATAATGCCACTGCTGGATAAGCTGCGTGGGCAGTACGGGGTCGGACCGGTATGCAGTGAACTGCATATTGCCCCGTCAACGTATTACCACTGTCAGCAACAGGACATCATCCTGATAAACGCAGTGCCCGTGCGCAGCACGATGACTGGCTGAAGAGAGAGATACAGCGCGTATACGATGAAAATCATCAGGTGTACGGTGTGCGTAAAGTCTGGCATCAGTTGTTACGGGAAGGAATCAGGGTGGCCAGATGTACAGTGGCGCGCCTCATGGCGGTTATGGGACTTGCCGGTGTTCTCCGGGGTAAAAAGGTCCGCACTACCGTCAGCTGGAAAACCGTTGCCGCAGGTGACCGCGTAAACCGTCAGTGCGTGGCAGAACGTCCTGACCAGCTGTGGGTGGCTGATTTTACTTACGTCAGCACATGGCAGGGCTTCGTCTATGTGGCGTTCATCATTGATGTATTTGCCGGATATATCGTGGGATGGTGGGTATCATTGTCCATGGAAACGACATTCATGCTGGATGCACTGGAGCAGGCGTTGTGGGCCCGTCGTCCGTCCGGCACCATCCATCACAGCGATAAAGGCTCTCAGTATGTGTCACTGGCCTATACGGAGCGACTAAAAGAAGCAAAACTGCTGGCATCAACAGGGAGTACAGGCGACTCGTATGACAACGCGATGGCGGAGAGCATCAATGGTCTTTACAAAGCGGAGGGAATACATCGTAAGAGCTGGAAAAAACGTGCAAAAGTGGAACTGGCCACACTCACGTGGGTGGACTGGTATAACAATCGACGATTGCTGGAAAGGCTGAGTCATACTCCTCCGGCAGAAGCAGAAAAAGCTTATTATGCTTCCATCCATTGGAAACGATGATCTGGCAGCCTGAGTTCACAGATAAAACACTCTCCAGGAAAACCGGGGCGGTTCAGGTCTGAGCTAATACAATAAAATAGAGCCTATTTACCATTCTGTGTAAATGCCTTTTCTTAGAAATGACCGTCAAGGCAATCACTAAACTTGATAATAAAGCGGCTCATCGCCATGATGACAGCCCTTAAGGGGTATTGCCCATTTCTGTGACGCTACCTGGATGACACCGCTTTTTACTAACTCATCTGTCGGTAACACCCTGTGTTTCTTGATTGAGTGACGGATCACAGTGTTCAGCGATTCAATGGTATGGTCGCATAAATCACCTTATGAAGCTCCTGCGGATAACGCGCCTCTCATACATCTCCGAACGCCTCTGGCGCCTGAGGGACAGCGTCTTCGGTTGGAGCCAAGTAAACAGCTTTAAGGCCTCGTGTTACCGTCACGGGCAGAATATAGAATTCAACTAATTGAATACATAACCCTCAAATGCCCCATCATATACTAAATCGATAAATTGGTATAATTACTCTCATTCAGGAAAGCATTTTTAATATATGGAAAACAATAGATGAACCAACGAGAAAAAGCATCGTTATTGAATTTTATTTCAGAACTTAACTCTGTCAATGAAACATATTTATAACTCATAGCTTCCAAACTATTTAAAACTGGTTCATCATCACTAATATCGTAGAAAATATGTGCAATCTCATGTTCTGTTAAATCACCGCCAACATAAACATTATAGTAGATCTTTAATAGTTTAGATAAGGGGCATTCTATCCCCATTTCCTCCCTTAATCTTCTGTTAGCTGCAGATAAATTCGATTCTCCCGGGAATGGATGTGTACAAGATATATTACTCCAAAGGACGAGAGAATAATATTTTCCAAGTGCTTTTTTCTGTAAAAATAATTCTCCATCGCTATTATATATATAAACATAAACAGCCCGATGTAAAATGCCTTTTTTGTGGGTATATAATTTTTCGGCAATTCCCGTTTCACAATCATTATGGCCAATTAAAATGACATCCCCCATGAATTACCCCTATTGTGACAGAAAAAAATGTAACTTATCTCTAACTGCTTTAAATGAATCCAATTTGTCTTTTGTTTTTAATGACATTCTTTCAATAACTTCTAACCATGATTTTAGAGGATGATTTATTTTTTTTACAGCAGTAATGATATCTTCAACATATTTATTAATGAGATCCTCGCATCTTTCAATACCTCCACCGAGATAAAACTTAAGGAGCACTGCTTTTTCAACATTCTCATCAATATTTTCAATGATCTTACCATCAGAAATCCAAGGGTAGAAATGCGATGGTTGCTGCTTTTGTATGTCTTCCATTATATCGAGAACATCATCCTGAAGGGTAAGATACATAATAAAGCTTTTCATCATGTTATCAAACTGATGTGTTAACTCTTGTTTTTTTATAATATGAAGAACCATATCGCTAACAAGTAAATGCAGTATAGATTTTCCAACTGCGTACTTTTTAAATGCCCCCTCATCTATGCCTATTAATGGTGAAATATCTTTTTCCATTAACATCGTGTTAATATACTCGTTAAAACGACGATTATAAAGAGCATAGAAACTACCAGGCTCTATAAATATTTTTGAGGCAATATTATTAATTTCCACATCTATTATTTGCAAATAATACCCAAGATATTCTTTCTTTAAATCCCCCATATTTCTTGAAATTAGTTGTTCGTACTGTTCATCGACAAAGAGATCTGTGAGGATTGCTCTTCGAGCTATAAGTGTTGATATAATACCGACGTACCTTATCCTTTCAATATACTGTCCTTTATCATGGAGATCACTTATAAATAGAAATGGCATAAAATAGTAAAAAGGGTAAATATTTAAAGGATCAAATAATGATTTTAATTCTTTGAATGGATATTTCAATCTAATTTCTTTCAGAGTCCTAAAGTAAAAAATGATGTCAGTATATCTTATTGTTTTTCGATTACAATTAATAATATCCATTGTGTCATTAAAATAGCGACGTTTATGCATGTCATTAAAACTATCAGAAACTACTTTCATTTATTACCTTGAGCTCCATTACATATGAAACTATATTAAAAACCAAAAAGTTATTTTATCTATAAAATCAAATGATAAATCAAAACAAAAAAATAATAGATATTATTATAGCAATAGTTAATTACTGTTCTTGACCCGCTATCTCCAGACGGCCTTTGAGCTGGCCCCCTGAAATACCAGATAGTATATGTATCTTAAAATAAGAGATAGGCTTGGATATATGTCTAACACTAGTTCTAATTTTGAGATGGCTGGCGTTTTGTTAGGAAAAGAGGTGCGTAAACGTAAAACACCTCAGGAAAAAATCGCAATTATTCAACAGACCATGGAGCCGGGTATGACGGTGTCCCACGTGGCGCGTTTGCCATCTGATAACAAGCCAGATAAACGGCATCCGAGGCGCGATGAGGCTGCGGATGCAGAAGTCTTATCGTGCATCCTGGATATCATTGGCGATATGCCAGCATACGGGTATCGCCGTGTCTGGGCGATACTCAGTCGGCAGTCCCGAAATGAAGGACTACCGTTCGTGAATGCAAAGCGTATTTACCGAATAATGAGCGAAAATAACCTGTTATTGTTACATGACAAACCATCACGACAGCAGCGAGAACATAAAGGCCGAATATCGGTGAAGGAAAGCGACCAGCGTTGGTGTTCCGATGGCTTTGAGTTCGGTTGCGATGATGGCGAAAAACTGCGTGTTACGTTCGTCCTGGACTGTTGCGATCGTGAAGCCATAGACTGGGCTGCAAGCACGGGAGGTTACGATAAAGCGCCAGTGCAGGATGTGATGTTAGGAGCGATAGAAACGCTTTGGCGATAAAGTACCGGAACAGTCCATCCAGTGGCTGACAGATAACGCTTCAGCGTACAGAGCGCATGAAACATCTGGAGCCCTGCACAACGGCAATCAGTAGCCCTCAGAGTAATGGAATGGCAGAACGGTTTGTGAAAACGATGAAGGAAGACTACATCGCGTTCATGCCGAAACCGAATGTAAGAACGGCATTGCATAACCTTGCAGTGGTGCTTGAGCATACATTTGATATATCAATATTCGCTGTATTTACTGTACCTGCAACAGTCAGAGACAGCATTGTTGCTACAAGTTTTCGGTTTGTTTTACTCGAAACTCTTCTAGTTACTTCAGATACAGCGACAAGTCTATAGTCAATAAACTGTATTTAAGCGAATATATTCTGTTCATAATTATCTCAAAAAGAGATATTAGTATTGTTAAATTACCATTCCATAGTATGGAAATAAGCATGCAAACAATAACAAATAGATAGTTAACATGTGCTGTAAAATAATATAAAAATAGAAATGAGCATCCCTCGGTTGAAACGAGCAATACTCGGTATGTGTTGCTATTTTTTATCTGGTTGCAATCCTTTATTTATGCTAACCTCCTAAAAGGAGGGCGGCGTTGGCTGAATTACACCCTCCAAATCTCGTAAATTTATTGTGAAAAATACCTTTATATACATAGGGAATATCTAGAGAGAAGTCATATGAAAAAAATTAAGTTTGTTATCTTTTCAGGCATCTTAGGTATCAGCCTGAATGCCTTTGCGGGTGGTAGCGGTTGGAGCGCAGATAATGTGGACCCGTCCCAATGTATAAAACTGTCTGGAGTACAGTATACTTATAACAACGGTGCCTCAGTATGTATGCAAGGCTTTAATGAAGGGAAAGTAAGGGGTGTGTCTGTCTCCGGGGTATTTTATTATAATGACGGCACAACAAGCAACTTCAAAGGGGTTGTTACCCCCTCCACACCTGTAAATACGAACCAAGACATTAAAAAGACAAATAAGGTTGGCGTCCAAAAATATCGTGCTCTAACCGAATGGGTTAAATAATATCGAGCTCTAGCTAAAATTTCAACTCTCCACGCTGGATTCCTATCCAGCGTTTTGGGAATGACATTTCTTGTGATTGATCCTGTCCTCGTAATATGGACACTGTTCTAAGCGAGGTTCACGTACACCGCCACATGGGTGGCATTATCCATCACCCGGGATACGTTGACATTCCAGCCACGGCGGTATGCGTGTCCAGGAAGCGATTCCATTCCCGTTTACTGCTTTCTTCTGCTGCCAGCGCATCCGGCATCACTAGGTCAGGGCATTTCCGTGACAGCAACCGTGTTATCCGGTATCGTCACATGCTCATCACCTTACGGGCGTAAAAATGAAGGTTTTTCCAAGTGTGGCCCGACGTCACACCACCGGCAGTTGTCGATAAATGGATATGCGGATGCCACTGCTGGCCACGCCCCCATGTGTGGATCACCGTGAATATCCCCGGCTCCACAGCTGCCTGACGGCAGATTTCCAGAATCACATCCGCTGCAATGCGGCTCATCTCTGCCAGTAACCACCGGTTGTGGAACACTGGGGACCAGTACTGGCAGGGAAGTGTGAACACAATATGCTGCCACGGGCAGTCGGGGACCAGACTCAGCAGATACTGTATCCACTGCGCCCCCACTTTCACTCCGCAGTGCGGACAGGAGCGGCTTTTACACCGGAAGCAGACTTTTTTGTGTGGCAACAGTCCGGTGATGAACAAGACCACTGCGTGTAGCCCATCAGTGTGGTCCCGCAGGCCATGATTTTTGTCACTGATTCAATTACCACCGGACGGACTGAGCCTTCCGGTTGTTTCTCCAGCCAGTTAAGCCAGTGAAAAATATCGGCAAAACGAGGAAGCATGAATTACGCAGGGGAAAGATGTGAGGTGCCGCACTGCTGACAGATAAAGGGATGTCTCGTGCACACGGACAGAAAATTTTTCCAGGACATGGGGAGCATGGTGACATTACCGTCGGGCTCACCAACTATACATACAGTTGTTTCATAATTCCCGGAGGCATCTTCTTCAAACAGGTATGGAATATCTTTCTCCATACAGTAATCGGCAGCGCTGGCGAAGTCGGGAAAAAAAAGCCCGGCTTCATTATCTGTCAGCGCCAGTGATATAAGACGGTAACGGTCAAACATCGTGGCGTTGACAAATCAGCATCAGTAAACAGCATCCGGCTCTCTGTATGCAGCCGGAGGGCATCATATCCGGCGATTTCAGTACGGAATCCGTATTTGTTGGATTTGCCCCTATATTTCCAGACACCTGTTATCACTTAACCCATTACTGGCTTGCTGCCGTAGTGGATTTGCCCCTATATTTCCAGACATCTGTTATCACTTAACCCATTACAGGCCCGCTGCCGCAGATATTCCCGTGGCGAGCGATAACCCAACGCACTATGCGGATGCCATTCGTTATAATGCTCGAACGCCTCTGTAAGGTTCTTTGCTGCCGTTAACCCGTCTGGTTTGGGCATGACACTGATGTAGTCACGCTTTATCGTTTTCACGAAGCTCTCTGCTATGCCGTTACTCTCCGGACTCCGCACCGCCGTGTTCTTCGGTTCAAGCCCCAACATCCGGGCAAACTGCCGTGTTTCATTAGCCCGGTAGCATGAACCATTATCCGTCAGCCACTCTACTGGAGACGCCGGAAGCTCGTTGCCGAAGCGGCGTTCCACCGCTCCCAGCATGACGTCCTGAACTGTTTCACTGTTGAAGCCGCCCGTAGTGACCGCCCAGTGCAGTGCCTCACGGTCACAGCAGTCCAGCGCGAACGTGACTCGCAGTTTTTCTCCGTTATCACAGCGGAACTCGAACCCGTCAGAGCACCATCGCTGATTACTTTCTTTCACAGCCACTCTGCCGGTATGTGTCACGAACGGTGCAATAGTGATCCACACCCAACGCCTGAAATCAGATCCAGGGGGTAATCTGCTCTCCTGATTCAGGAGAGTTTATGGTCACTTTTGAGACAGTTATGGAAATTAAAATCCTGCACAAGCAGGGAATGAGTAGCCGGGCGATTGCCAGAGAACTGGGGATCTCCCGCAATACCGTTAAACGTTATTTGCAGGCAAAATCTGAGCCGCCAAAATATACGCCGCGACCTGCTGTTGCTTCACTCCTGGATGAATACCGGGATTATATTCGTCAACGCATCGCCGATGCTCATCCTTACAAAATCCCGGCAACGGTAATCGCTCGCGAGATCAGAGACCAGGGATATCGTGGCGGAATGACCATTCTCAGGGCATTCATTCGTTCTCTCTCGGTTCCTCAGGAGCAGGAGCCTGCCGTTCGGTTCGAAACTGAACCCGGACGACAGATGCAGGTTGACTGGGGCACTATGCGTAATGGTCGCTCACCGCTTCACGTGTTCGTTGCACACAGCCTGAGTTCACAGATAAAACGCTCTCCAGGAAAACCGGGGCGGTTCAATCCGATCGGAAACGTATTCCTGCCAAAGTTTTGCTGATAACTTAAGTCGAGCGCCAATGGTTTTTAGCAATTTTGCGGGTGGGGATGATTTTTTATCCGGGGCACCCCAATACTTTTCAGATAACAGAGAAGAACGGCAAAACCAAACCGGCAGCAGGTTTACGGTGAGCATTGATAATTGCCAGATCCTGCGCACTGAAATACGTCATTCAAGTCAGTGTTAACTCATCGTCTGGCAATGCCAGTAATGATTCTCTTTCCGATAGAGAAAGAATCTGCCTCCTTGCCATATAGTTCTCCTTGTTAATTATTCAGTACGTTATTTTTGATTAAAAAGTTATTGCATAAGGGTACACCCTGATGCGAGATATAAAATGTGACCTCATACAATTAATAACATAACCTATATGCGATAGAATATATTCAACAACCTAAATGCGATAATGCGGTAAAAATATTCATCAGAGCTTATTTAAGGGCGTTAACATAAGATCAGTTTGCAGATCGGGCAAAAGAGATACTGGAACAGTTCGTCCAGAAACGGAGGCATAAAATTGCCAATTATGATCGGGAGAACATAAGCGGTACAAGACTTGACCGTCTGGAACTGGAGCGATTACCGATGGACAGTCACCGTAATGATATTTTACTGGTTGAGCAGATAGACCGCCTGACTCGTTTTAGCAACAACGACCGGATAACGCTGAAAAAGCAAATTGAACAACATGAATTGCGAATTGTCAGTCTGGATGTTCCAACATCATGGCAAGCCCTGTCAGATAGAGATCCTTCACAATCAGATCCGATTACCCGCACAGTGATAACTGCAATAAATAATATGCTTATAGACCTGATGTCCGCGATGTCGCATAAGGACTGACTGAATCGTCGCCAACGCCAAAAACAGGGAATTGAACGAGCTCATACGTTGGGTAAATACCGGGGAAAACAGGCCGAGCTGGAACTACATCAGAAAGTTTGTACTACAGACAAGTAAAAACTCAGCATTAGAGAAACAGCAGATGCAACGGGCTACAGTACTTCGCAGATTTACCGTATTCAGGCACTTTATAGAGAACCAACTACGGGTTAAAAAGCAGCCTTAACGTACAATAATTTTCGATATCCAAACTGCCCCTTATCGATACCGAACTGACATAACTATTTTTAAAGTTGAGCAAGAAGCTTAAGAGAAGAGCATCCCCCCAGCCAAACTAGCTCAAAATGATAAAAAAATAACATCTTGCGTTTTTTTTGGTTGTTTTTCCGCTTACCTTAATAAAAATTATATTACACCAACTAAAAAACAGATGCTTAGTAATTGATATTAGTAGAATCTCGGACTGCTCCATCCACATCCTATGTAATTAATCTTTGTCAAAATTAGGTTGATGTTTCTATATGAACAAAATATATTATCTTAAGTATTGCCATATAACCAAAAGCCTGATTGCTGTCTCCGAACTGGCCCGCAGGGTTACCTGCAAAAGCCATCGCAGACTTTCACGTCGGGTTATTCTTACGTCTGTTGCAGCTTTATCACTTTCTTCGGCATGGCCAGCTCTGTCAGCAACGGTCAGTGCAGAGATCCCTTATCAGATATTCCGCGACTTTGCCGAGAATAAAGGTCAGTTTACGCCGGGGACCACGAATATTTCCATTTACGACAAGCAGGGCAATCTGGTCGGTAAACTTGATAAAGCCCCGATGGCTGATTTCAGTAGTGCCACTATTACTACCGGTAGCCTGCCTCCGGGAAACCATACACTTTACTCCCCTCAGTATGTGGTTACCGCCAAACATGTCAGCGGTTCTGACACGATGAGCTTCGGATACGCCAAAAACACCTATACTGCGGTTGGTACAAATAATAATAGCGGTCTTGATATTAAAACCCGCCGCCTGAGTAAACTGGTGACAGAGGTGGCGCCGGCAGAAGTGTCTGACATCGGGGCTGTGAGCGGTGCCTATCAGGCCGGCGGACGCTTTACTGCATTCTATCGCCTTGGGGGGGGGATGCAGTACGTCAAAGACAAAAATGGTAATCGCACCCAAGTGTATACCAATGGCGGATTTCTTGTTGGGGGAACCGTCAGCGCGCTGAACTCCTATAACAACGGACAGATGATTACAGCTCAGACCGGTGACATTTTTAATCCCGCGAATGGACCTCTGGCTAATTATCTGAATATGGGGGACAGTGGCTCCCCCCTGTTTGCTTATGATTCCCTGCAAAAAAAATGGGTACTGATTGGCGTGCTTTCCTCAGGAACTAACTATGGAAATAACTGGGTCGTCACCACTCAGGATTTCCTTGGTCAGCAACCGCAAAATGATTTTGACAAAACTATAGCCTACACCTCTGGTGAGGGAGTACTGCAGTGGAAATATGATGCGGCTAATGGCACCGGCACCCTGACTCAGGGAAACACGACTTGGGATATGCATGGAAAGAAAGGAAATGATCTGAACGCAGGAAAAAACCTCCTGTTCACCGGCAATAATGGCGAGGTCGTTCTGCAGAATTCCGTTAATCAGGGAGCTGGGTATCTGCAGTTTGCCGGCGATTACAGGGTGTCCGCCCTGAACGGCCAGACATGGATGGGGGGCGGGATTATCACCAATAAAGGAACCCACGTTCTGTGGCAGGTGAACGGAGTTGCCGGTGATAACCTGCATAAAACTGGCGAAGGTACCTTGACAGTAAACGGGACCGGTGTGAATGCAGGCGGACTCAAGGTGGGGGACGGTACCGTTATTCTCAACCAGCAGGCGGATGCTGACGGAAAGGTACAGGCTTTCAGCTCTGTTGGTATTGCCAGCGGTCGTCCGACAGTTGTGCTTTCTGACTCACAGCAAGTTAATCCGGATAATATTTCGTGGGGATACCGTGGAGGACGTCTGGAACTGAATGGTAATAACCTGACCTTTACCCGTCTTCAGGCGGCTGACTACGGGGCCATCATTACCAATAACAGTGAGAAAAAATCAACGGTAACACTCGACCTTCAGACATTAAAAGCCAGTGACATCAATGTACCGGTTAATACTGTCAGTATTTTTGGGGGGAGAGGAGCACCGGGAGACCTATATTATGACAGTTCTACCAAGCAATATTTCATCCTGAAAGCGAGTTCATATTCCCCGTTTTTCTCCGATCTGAACAACAGCAGTGTCTGGCAGAATGTCGGAAAAGATCGTAATAAAGCCATTGATACTGTGAAGCAACAAAAAATTGAGGCCAGCAGCCAGCCTTATATGTATCACGGCCAACTAAACGGCAATATGGATGTGAATATTCCGCAGCTCTCAGGTAAGGATGTACTGGCTCTTGATGGTTCAGTTAACCTGCCAGAAGGTTCGATAACCAAGAAGTCCGGCACGCTGATATTCCAGGGTCATCCAGTTATTCATGCTGGAAAGACGACTTCTTCCAGCCAGAGCGACTGGGAAACCCGTCAGTTTACGCTGGAAAAACTGAAACTCGATGCGGCAACATTCCATCTGTCCAGAAACGGCAAGATGCAGGGAGATATTAACGCCACGAATGGAAGTACAGTCATTCTGGGAAGTAGCCGTGTCTTTACTGACAGGAGTGACGGAACCGGTAATGCGGTCTCCTCTGTTGAAGGGAGTGCCACTGCAACCACAGTTGGTGACCAGAGTGATTACAGCGGAAATGTTACGCTGGAAAATAAATCATCCCTGCAAATCATGGAGAGATTCACCGGTGGTATTGAGGCTTATGATAGCACCGTGAGTGTGACCTCTCAGAATGCTGTTTTTGACCGTGTTGGCAGCTTTGTCAACAGCAGCCTGACCCTCGGAAAAGGAGCAAAACTTACGGCTCAGAGCGGTATTTTCAGCACCGGGGCTGTGGATGTAAAAGAAAATGCTTCTCTGACCCTGACGGGGATGCCTTCTGCGCAGAAACAGGGGTATTACTCACCCGTAATTTCTACAACAGAAGGGATTAACCTCGAAGATAAGGCCAGCTTTTCTGTTAAAAATATGGGCTATCTGAGTTCGGATATTCATGCAGGAACCACTGCGGCAACCATTAATCTGGGAGACAGTGATGCTGATGCAGGGAAGACGGACTCTCCGTTATTCAACTCCTTAATGAAGGGATATAACGCTGTTCTGAGAGGCAGTATTACGGGGGCACAGAGTACGGTAAATATGATCAATGCTCTGTGGTACTCTGACGGAAAATCAGAGGCCGGTGCACTGAAGGCTAAGGGCTCGCGAATTGAACTGGGGGATGGGAAACACTTTGCCACTTTACAAGTAAAAGAGCTTTCTGCAGATAATACCACGTTCCTGATGCATACCAACAACAGCTGGGCTGACCAGTTGAATGTCACAGACAAACTGTCAGGCAGTAATAATAGCGTCCTGGTTGACTTTTTAAACAAACCAGCCAGTGAAATGAGCGTGACGTTAATTACCGCACCGAAAGGGAGTGATGAGAAAACGTTCACTGCCGGTACGCAGCAGATTGGTTTCAGTAACGTTACGCCAGTAATCAGCACGGAAAAAACGGATGATGCCACAAAATGGGTGCTGACAGGATATCAGACTACCGCTGATGCCGGAGCCTCGAAAGCCGCAAAAGACTTTATGGCATCAGGTTATAAGTCCTTCCTTACAGAGGTCAATAACCTGAACAAACGTATGGGTGACCTGCGGGATACTCAGGGGGATGCCGGTGTCTGGGCACGCATAATGAATGGTACCGGTTCGGCAGATGGTGACTACAGCGATAACTACACTCACGTTCAGATTGGTGTCGACAGAAAGCATGAGCTGGACGGTGTGGATTTATTTACGGGGGCATTGCTGACCTATACGGACAGCAATGCAAGCAGCCACGCATTCAGTGGAAAAACCAAATCCGTGGGTGGCGGTCTGTATGCCTCTGCACTCTTTAATTCCGGAGCTTATTTTGACCTGATTGGTAAATATCTCCATCATGATAATCAGCACACGGCGAATTTTGCCTCACTGGGAACAAAAGACTACAGCTCTCATTCCTGGTATGCCGGTGCTGAAGTTGGTTATCGTTACCACCTGACGAAAGAGTCTTGGGTGGAGCCACAGATAGAGCTGGTTTACGGTTCTGTATCAGGAAAAGCTTTTAGCTGGGAAGACCGGGGAATGGCTCTGAGCATGAAAGACAAGGATTATAACCCACTGATTGGCCGTACTGGTGTTGACGTGGGAAGAGCCTTCTCCGGAGACGACTGGAAAATCACAGCTCGAGCCGGGCTGGGTTATCAGTTCGACCTGCTGGCGAACGGAGAAACGGTTCTGCAGGATGCTTCCGGAGAGAAACGTTTCGAAGGTGAAAAAGATAGCAGGATGCTGATGACGGTAGGGATGAATGCGGAAATTAAGGATAATATGCGTTTGGGACTGGAGCTGGAGAAATCAGCGTTCGGGAAATATAATGTGGATAATGCGATAAACGCCAACTTCCGTTATGTTTTCTGACTAATGGGATAGGCCTGCCATCCGGCAGGCCTTTTTCTGAAAGAACTCCGTGAGCCTGTTTAAGATTCTGTGTAAATGCCTTTTCTCAGAAGTGACCGTCCAGGCGGTCACCGACCTCGAGCGATAGGAATTAAAAACCTAAAAAGATTAAAAAAACACCATAAAATGAATGTTTCTTCAATATCCCTTGTGTTCCATATGAACGGAAACGACGATTAAACTGGATGGCATTCATTGATTCAGGGTATGAATGGCGGTTTTTTGCTCCGTTTCCCTCAAAATGGACGCAACTGCCCCTCTGCTGCTCTCAGCTGTATTAGTCGCGACTTGATCTGACACTGAGCCTTGAAAGGTTGAGAGTTACCGGTTTTGATATGGGTGTCGAATCCTTATACAAAACACGAGGTAACTCTCATGCTTCATACTACCGATCCCGTTATCAAACACAAAGCCGGTTTGCTCAATC
>CWHG01000021.1_pt1 | contig 15786 bp, 15 predicted proteins | sample 702351 | NCBI WGS metagenome assembly CWHG01 (sample SAMEA3735917, study PRJEB9488) | human gut metagenome | biome: ENVO:mammalia-associated habitat; material: ENVO:feces | place: Malawi | collected 2009-02-27
CCGATGAAAGCGGTGTGGATGCGCTGATTAATCGTAGTCGCCGTGCTCCTAACCTTAAGAACCGTACCGATGAGGCAACTGAACAAGCTGTTGTTGATTACGCCGTCGTTTTCCCGGCACACGGTCAGCACCGGACCAGCAACGAGCTGCGTAAACAGGGCGTTTTTATCTCCGGCAATGATGTCCGTTCTGTCTGGTTACGCCATAACCTTGAGAATTTCAAAAAACGTCTGAAAGCACTGGAAGAAAAAGTAGCTCGTGATGGCATTGAGCTAACTGACAGCCAGATCGGCGTAAAGCCAGTGATGACGAGGCCTGTGGCGAAATCGAAACGGCTCATCCGGGATATCTGGAGTCGCAGGACACGTTCTATGTAGGTAACCTGAAAGGTGTCGGGCGTATTTATCAGCAGACGTTCGTTGATACGTACTCGAAAGTGGCTCACTGTAAGCTTTACGTCACCAAAACACCGATTACCGCGGCTGACTTACTGAATATCGTGTACTGCCGTTTTATGCGTCTCAGGGCCTGCCGATGCTGAGAATACTGACCGACAGAGGCACGGAGTACTGTGGCAAGCAAGAGCAGGTGTTACAGACGGCATTGGCTTTACGCTTAAAATTTTCCTGTACATTATATATAGTGACACTCTCTTCCAACTGAAAACTAGCGCATTACTCATATCTGTGTAAATAAAAAAGGCTCCGTTTTTGACCTATTGAATAGGTCCATATCAATTTTCCAATTCTTGTCTATAAGAACTGTCCCACCATAATTTTGAACATTAATAAGAGGTGTATTCGGCGAAACAGAGAATTTAGATAATATGCTTCCATTAATAAGAGTATTGTCATATTTGTGATTATCACTCAACCATGAATAATCGGATTGAACAATGGAGATATCTTTCCTTTGAGATTTACCCTCAGGAAATAACCCCTCATAACATATGTGAACACTCATTTTAATATTGTTGAAATACAGGATATCCTGCTCATTATATGTTCTTTTATAATATAGAAAAGGTGATGTCGATGGTTCTGGTGAATTATAAAAACTTTTCTTCTCAAAAAAAGGTATCAATTTGCTTTTCTGGTGGAGAAGAAACTCTTCTTTATGCCAGAAAGCAGACACTACGTTATTAATGTCTTTATATCCATAAAAATTCATTAATATCCCATATTTGTAGTGGAATCGATTATCTTTTAATTGCTCTAAGAGATGTTTGGTTCTTTCCTTTATATAATCATTCTTGTAACCGAAAAAAACATTTTCTGAGAGGATAACTAGATCAACCTTCTTATTTCTGACAAAGTCATTGAGATCAGTATAAAAATTACCTCTGGCACCTGCTTTTTTAAAATAAAGGCCAACTTGTACAATCACAATGTTCAGAGGATTATGTGTTATATTAACCGGCGTTTTCCATAATAGCGGAAATAATAACATAAGAAAACGAAGTGGAAATAATATTTTTTGACTAAATATAACCGCCGGAATAATATTTAACATTAATAGATTTAAAACAGGAATATCTGTTCTTGGTAAGATTCCAGGATAATCGTAATATAAAACAATCAACGGATTTAATGGTATGAACATCCCAAAGACGGATAATGAGGTTAATAAAAGTGCATATAGACATGCTCCAGGCAACCCATAAGAACTCAGGAAACTATATATAACAAGGGTTATCATATTATAGCAGAGCAATACAAATGAAAGGTATAGATTAGAACTGCCATAATATTCTAAAAAACCACCAGAAAAATATATTCCAGAGAAAATGATAGAGTATAAAAAAATAGTAAAAAAAAGCCTCGCCCATCTTTTTCTTGCAGCGAGATAATAGGCAAAAAAATACAATAAGACAATAATGAATTTCATAAACTGTAAGCCTATGTATTTAATAGTTGGATTAAAGTCATATTCTCATCGATTAGTTCAAGATCATGAGTTACCATAACAACTGTTCCTCCTTGATTATTGTATTCAGATAGTATATTCATCACTAATTTTTTATTCTTTATATCTAGACTAGCAGTAGGTTCATCTGCTAAAAGTATACTGGGTTTTTTTATCAATGCCCTGGCAAGTGCTAATCTTTGTTTTTCTCCCCCTGAGAGAAATGATACATTATTATTAATATTGGACAACCCGACAGACAGCAAGATATCATTAATCCTTTCCCTTGCGGCTATTATATTTTGAGAGTCTACAGAACATAGTATATTTCTTAAGGCATTTTGCTTTACATTAATCAGAGAATCTTGAAAGATGAATCCAAAATATTTTCTTCTGATATATGTAGTGATGCTATTATCTTTTATTTCCACTTTTTTACCGAAAAACTCATACTCTCCAACAAAGGCATTATCTAATAGGCCAATAATGTTAAGCAATGAAGTCTTTCCAACTCCAGAGGGGCCAGTAATAATATTGAATGAACCCTCTTTTATCTCAATAGTGCTATTATTCAGGATGGTTCTGTTTTCTATAGGTTTTTTATGTATTTTTATTCTAATCATCTATTATAATCTCAAACGCAGTATCTAATAAATTCGACAATTCATTCCGGTCGCCATCAATTAACAGCGTAATAATTCGCAGGCCTGATGTATCTTCACCTTGAGTTGATTCTCCACTGGCACGGATATTTTTGACTACTGTTGCAGACCCCATTAGAGAATTAACCAAAGAACGATACCTTATTCTCTTGTCTCTTATATTTCCTGTTATACTGACCGGATCGAATTTAACATCTATATAAAAATCATCCAGAAGTTCTACAACCATTATATCATCACCTGCATTTACATACTGCTCATTTGTTACGAAGATATTCCTAATAATGAAAGGAGTATGCAAAAATGGTGATGACAACTTTAATAATTGTTCCAGATTCTTTGACTCTATGTCCAGTCCCATAATAGTCAATTCAGCATTGCTGATTTTCTCATCTATATCATGCAAACTTTCTTTTGAAATTAACCCTTTTGAGAACATAGAGGTTGAATGTGTCTTTACTCCTTTCAATCTAGCTAGTTTTTTCTCTTCCATATCCCTTTTCATGACCACAATATCTTTCTTTGCAGTATACTCATGATTCAGGACAGAAAATAGCTTCCTTTCCACAGTGACCACATTACCTTCAATCATGTCCTCAAGTATTACAACCCCTGCAAAAGGACTCTTATATTTTACGTTTTTACTTCCATGTAGAACACCATAGTAGTTATCACATACCCCCTTTATTGGAAAGGTGCTGCAGAAGAAAATAATGATATAAACTATAATATTCAATCTCATATCCAATTTTCTGAAATTCATTTTCTGTTTCATGTAAATCCTCTACACTAGACAAATAATTGATAACGTCGTCTTGTCCATTCTTTACGCGATAATTTATATACTCAACTTTTCTTCTTTTCAGAGTCAGTTCATTTGTCATCATCGCAAGATTTTTCTCTAATCTATCAACTTTCTGGCGAATTTCTTTTTCCAATAGATCTAGCTTTATATTTTCTTTCAATGATTCATTTCTAGCTCGAGACATAGAAATAATTTTTTCTTTTTGATTTTCTGAAGAGACAAATAACCCCATCAAAGGAAAACTGATACCCAGACTAGCACTATAATCCATTTTTCTGAGACTCATATTACCCAATGCACCTCCTTGTTTAGGTGTTAATCCAAATGATAAATAAAAAGATGGAATCTCAGATAGTTTCCTTATATCATTATCTATATCAGCAGCCTTAATCTTGAGTCTGTTGTTTTCAGCTAATAATGTATAGAAATCCGCTGTTTTACACTCTTTTAATTTATGATATGTAATGTCTTGGATTGCACTCTCAGGAACATGATATTCTCTCGAAATCTTATCTGACAGTAAACGTTCCTCCTCTTCAAGGGCATCAATATCAAACCTGATTTTTTGCAATATATTATATCTCATCTCTACATCAAGAACAGATATTAATCCAATTGACATTTTGCGCTTTGCAATTTTATATTCTTTATCGAACTTTCTATATCTCTCGTGCATCAACATTAGGTGAGATTTTTTTATCTTATAGTTAATGATTTCCGAGAACAAATTAATTATGTAGCTATTCCTCTCACTAAGCATCTCAATATATTTTAAATAATTAGCAATATCCAATTTATCATTCTGCATTTTTGCTTCATAAGCCGATAGAAGATTATAGGATAATGATAAATAAAAATTGCTGTCTGTAATAGATGAGAACCACTGGTTGTTGTTTATATACTGCCCTAACCCTATATTTATATCTGGTAACATCGTTTTTATATTGTTATGTTTATTAATATCTAACTCTTCTATATCAAGAGAATAAGAATTAAACTGGATGCTTTTCTGAAAGAAATTATCAATGATACAGTCTTTCGCCAGAGTCTGCGTCGAAAACAGATAAGCATTTAGTGCAAAAAATGAGTATAATATGCGTCTCACTCGATCTTTCCTTTTATCGCATTAACAGGGTTTATGCTGAAAAATAGTCTACCGAAAATGATATTTGCAGATATAAACACCAATAGGACATAGGCAAGTGATATTGTAATCATTGTTGTCCTAATGCTTATTTTTACATCTAAAAAATACTTAATAATATGCATTATTACTCCTGCATGGATGATTGAAATAAACAGACATACGCTCAACATTATTAATGACTCAATGATAATTAGAACTGTAATCTCTTTCTTTTCTGTACCATGAATTATTTTTAATGATAACTCTACCCGTCTCGAATAAAAGCTTCGTTTCGATAAAATAAAGCATGTCACGGACGCAGACAGAGTTAATATCACGTAAACAGAGTTAGTGAGTAATGAAAACCGCTCTAACACTCTGTCCACAGTTTCCTTGGCATTTAAAGATGTGACAATATCGAATTTCCTTATATCATTATCATATAAAACTCTCTTTACATTGTTTATATCTCTCTTTGTTACTATGTTATCAAGAAAGATTTGAACAGCATTGACTCTGTTATCAAGTTTCATTTTAAACATAGTTTCCAGTGGGATAAAAATGTGTTCATCTGATTGGCTTGCTTTCAATCCAAGGCTATCAAGAAAATCCGTTTTTGAGTTTAATCGAACACCAATGATTTTAAACGGAACACCATTAATAAATATTTGTTTCTTACTGACAAACGGACTGGATTCATTAACAACAGCAACATTGCCATTGTACTTATCATTTAAATCTCCCGCATATCCCATGTTCAATCCCAGCTTGTCAATTCCATTCACCGAAAATAGTTCACCGGAAAAAGGTGTATCGCTGACATAGAGGAATGCATTCTTTGAAAAAGAAAGAACTTTACTAACTGTAATGAATTTTTCCATTATATATCCTACAGCTTTAGGTCTATAGAATTTGACAAATATTACCTTGTCACTATGAACTTTTAGTTCTTCTTCAGCTTTTAAGGAAACACTGTATATCAAAGAATCAGTGATAATTACCCCTATAAAGCTAAGAGATAAAAAAACAAGAAATGCAAAGTTCTGCCTTCTATTTTCTATGATGTTAAGGAGCGCCTCCTTTAGATAATAGTGCAAAGTTGTCATATTGAATGATAACACAGAATCCTCAGCCACACTTACAGGCACAGACATGTACAGTTATTGGAAATATTAGATATAATACACCCGACTATTAATAACTGAGGGATATATAACTATAAATTTCTGATAAGAACCGAAATCTGCGTGACTAAACTTAGTATGATGGGTCTACCACATATTGCATTTTTATTCTCACGTAAAATATATTCTACTGGTGTCAGTAATTCGAGCGATTTATGAGGCCTTTTACTGTTGTACAGTACCAGGTATTCATCCAGTTCTGATTGAACATATTCAGAAAGAGCAATAATATTTCATTAAATTCAATAAACTGCTCTCAGTGTTCGGTTAAAGCGCTCACAGATGGCGTTCATTTTCGGCGTATAAGGATAAGTCCATAGGTGCCTGATGGCAGCTTCCTGCAGCGTTTTGTCAAATTTTCTGCATATTCCGACATGATCGATCACTTATTCGCGGCGTTTTTCAAGGTAGTTGTCGCCTGTATTGGTTGTCCTGGCATTGTTATCTCCTTAAAAAATTGAGGCGACAACTATGCTGACACAGGGGGCGAATCGGTGATCGATTCAGATGCGATTATGCAATTTTCCCAGGAACTCTTTCCCGTTGTCAGTGATGATCGGTTGATACCAACAGGGAACAACCGGGCTGCACGGCAGAAGAAGAGCCTGACGATATCACTGTTAAGCGACGGTACGGCCAATGCCAGAGCGTAGTTGCTGTGTTCGTTGATCATGGTAATGACATAACGGCGCAGCTCGCCCATTCTGAGCTCAATAGCATCCATGCCAATGAGATCACCGGTCTTTACCGGGCGATAGTGCTTTGGTCTGCGGGGCTTTGTGGAGATTTTTTTAATGGCTGTTTTTTTCCTCGGGGACCGAGTCGCACCGGTATTAACGCATTTTATCGTGTGCCGCTGCGATTATTCTTCCGATGGTGGAGACGCTCGTACAAGGCAGATGGCGCTATTCACACCACGGCTTCAGACGAATAAAAATCTGTTCTTTCCCGAGGTTGGGAAGCTCTTTTCTCAGTCGTCGTATTTCTTTCAGGATTTCGGGATGCCATTGCTTTGTGCGACGTACCAGTGGACCTTTGCTGCGTGGGATAAGCGCTTCCGGGCCTCCAGTATTAAGTAACCGACGCCACCAGTAAAGAGTTCGAGTGGATACGCCAAAAGCTTCTGCAACTGCATTGATTCCATGTTTCTCCCAGAAGTGCAGTGCTTTCATTCTTAATTTGGCAATCTCAGGCAACAGAGTGTTTCATCGCATAGATGGTTACACGATAATACCCAAAATACCCGACGCCGACATGTTGCATCAACATAGCAATCACCCCTTACTTATCCTGAGGCAATTGCAATATCTCTGTGAACTTACACAGCTATGTCTAACCTTCATTTGATGCAGGATTGAACATATCAAAATCAGGCAATTATACAAATCTATGTACAGGCTCGATAATCGAGTAGGAGGCGGGGTCACTCCCGACGTCCTCTCACACCACCGTACATGCGGCTCCGCATACGGCGGTTCATGTTAACACTGGAACTGCCTCTGCTGTTCCAGCAGTGATATCAGACCCTGCCTGCTGAACCACGCATTCTTTATCGCCTGATTCATATGGCTTGACCCTGAGTTCCACCATGGCCCGTGGTTGTTGTACGCTGAGATCATCGCCCTGTCCTTACTCAGCCCCGCTCGTTGCAGGTTCTTCGTCCGGGTTCCCGGCCTCTTCCACTGCCGCCACAACAGGCACCGCAGTTTCCGTTTGATCCAACCGTCCAGCTCTTCCAGCACTCCTCTGACTTCCGTCAGCCTGAAGTAGCTTATCCATCCACGCAGCACTGGCGTCAGGGCATTGATTGTCGCTTTCACTGATTTGCTCCGGTTTCCCGTGGTCAGACTGCGGACTTTCTCCTTCAGCCTGTTCACGCTCGTCAAGGCTATTTTCAGCTTCGCCTGTTTGTGCCATGTCACACTGTACCCGAGGAACTTCCGCTCCCACGGGCGCGCCACCGCGCTCTTCTTCTCATTCACCTTCAGTTTCAGTTTGTTCTCCACGAACGCCCTGATGTTCTTCAGCAGATGGTCGCCCGCTTTCCGGCTACTTACGTAGATGTTGCAGTCGTCTGCGTAGCGGCAGAAGCTGTGTCCACGACGCTCCAGTTCTTTATCCAGTTCATCCAGCAGGATGTTCGACAGTAACGGCGACAGCGGGCCGCCCTGCGGCATGCCCTCCTGCCGTTTCTCCCTTTGCCCGTCCCGGACTATTTCTGCTTTCAGGTAGCAGCGTATCAGTATCAGCACCCGCCTGTCCTTTATCGTTCTGGCCAGACGCGTCATCAGGAGTCTGTGATCCACCCGGTCAAAGAACTTCTCCAGATCCATATCCACCACCCACCGTTTGCCGTCCCGTATGTAACGCTGTGCCTGTTGCACCGCCTGCCATGCGTTGCGCCCCGGCCGGAAGCCGTAGCTGGAGTCTGAGAAGCTTTTATCCACGATGGCGCTTAACTGCTGCGCTATCGCCTGCTGGATAAGCCTGTCCACCACTATCGGGATGCCTAAGGTTCTCACGCCGCCATCCGGCTTCGGGATATCCATCCGGCGTATTGCCCGCGGCTGGTAGTTTCCGTCAATCAATGCCTGCCTGACGCTGCGCCAGTTCTTCTTCAGCCACGGTTTCAACTCCGCCACGCTGAGGTTATCCACCCCCGCCGCGCCTTTGTTTTCCACCACGCGCTGATAAGCCAGCATCTGGTTTTCTCTCGTTATCACCGCTTCCATCGTCAGCGGCACTTCCGCTTTCGTTTGCCCACCCGCCGCCGTGCTGATTTCAGCACCATCATGCAGCCCTGACGGATACCGTCCGTCTCCTCTGCCGCTGGCCGCAGTTGCCTGCGCTTGTGCTTCATTAATCATCATCGGGTTCGGATGTCCTAATCACGGTTAATCATGTTCGGCCCTTCATGCTGCCGGTTTTGCAGCACTACTACAGCGTCGGCTGACTTCTGCCGCCGCATCCTGGCGCCTTACGGCGCCGGGAGCACACTAGCAGGGCGACAGATCTCCCGGGGTAATTCACGCGACTTTCCTGCTTATGCCTGTCGGCTTTACGTCACAGCGTTTCGTGTGAGTATCGGGCTTTGGTGATTTGTGCCCCCTTACCCTGCTGCGCCGCCTTAACCGCTTCCTGTCCGTCAGGCCAGCATTTTGCATCCGGCTTCCTTCAGATTTCACCTCGCGATGAACACCCTTGCCTTCCTCTAACACTTCCCCTCACCGGGTGTGTGGAGGACTTTCACCTCTAGTCGTTCTTCAGCCACAACAACTGAAGAACAGCGCCAGTCACGGCGCGCACAATGAAAAAGGGATGATGATTCTCATCCCTTTTTATGCTGAATTAATTACTCCAAGTGGTCAAGTTGAATGTCGTTTGATAAACTCCAGGCGTTAACGTCTGAGCTCCATTTAGTTTTACAGCTATTCTTGAAGGCGTGCCAACAACAAACGGTTTATATCCATACCCACTACCTACTTTAACTCCACTAGCAAAGTTATCCCCAGGGTTATGGCCGACAGGAGCATTATTAGCCGCCAAATAAGCACGTGCCTTGCTGTCATTAGGGCCAATGAAATCAAAAGGAACTTTCATTGGCCCCGGGGCAATTCCACCATTTGGATTACTGAGTTTTCCATAGGTCGGAGTACCACTGGTTTGAGTTAATTCCAGATAGCCCCACAACTCATCATTTTTTGCTGTGGTTTTTGTTGGCCCTACATCCTCCCACCTCATAGTGAATTCAACATCTGCTTCAACTATGTGTTGAGCTGTTATTGTTGCAGTTGTTGCAGCCTGACATAATGGAATTATCGACATGCCAGAAATAAGACCGCCAATAATCACTATATTCTTAATTTTCATATCATATTTTCCTTTATTTCAATTAGATTGTATTATTTGCACACCCAAAGCATTATTCTATTGATTCTATATTTTAAATATAGCATTCCCCACTTACTGAGAACAAATATTTACCAGGTTGAACCTGCTGATTCCCGTCAACTTCAATATAAAAGATAGACGCATCCTCCTTTATAGTATTAAAAACCCCCTGAATTCCTTTTTCAACAAAAGAAGACCAGCCGTTACCGCCAATCCTAATCCGTAAATTATGTTGAGGTCCCTCAGTACTTTGCACAATATATTTCCCCGCCCCCCCCCCCTCTTGACGGGCATTAATCCAAACTCGAAACCCCGAATGAGTATCCTGACAAATAATTCGCCCTGTAGCCAGTTTCACACCATCATGTAATAAGTTTCCCATATACTTATGGTTCATTAACGTAATATCTGCTGCTTGAGAAAAACTCCCCATAAGCATCAATAATATTCCGCACAATGTCAGCGATATACTCAGTTTCATTACCTACGTCCTACAGTCACATACAAATCGCCCTAGTAAGAAAGATTCCTGCATCCCCTTTTTCCTCTGGCAGGCGGTAGTCAGCATAACACTTACTGTTCATTCCCCACTGCGCTTTTAACTTTCCGGTTTCAGACAACCCGCTTAGATACACATCCCCTTTATCATCCACCACGCCAGCAGATCCGAAAGTTTCATCCATTTTTCCTTCCAAAGTTACTACCGTACCAAAGGGTAGAGGTACACCATCCTTACGAGTCAGCGTCACTACAGCACGATTTCCCACGCGTGTTTGAAATTCAGTCCGGACTACAGCTCCTTTCGTCGGTACAACACTACGTTCTGTCTGCGCCACTTCTGCATTTTCAGGAAAAGTTATCGGATCCAGAGAGAGAATATTTTCCTGATATGGTGATATATAACTTACCAACCCATATCCACGGAAATCGGTACTGACGCCGGGCCAGCCATTAACTGAAGCACCTGATACACCAGGTGCTACAATCAGACTCATCGTATCACCGCTTTTCTGACCAAATGTTATACCTTCATTATGAACGACCATGTTACCTGACATTCCGACGTTCATCTGACGTATGTTGCTGCTATAACTATACATCCCAGTCACTTCACCATAAGTCCCTGACCAACGCAATCTCAGACGGCTGTTATCTGCATCATATTCACTTCCCTGTACTCTCTGCTGACGGAAATCCCAGTATAAACGTTGTTCAAAGGCTCGCCCGTTTAAGCCCATTTCATAACGTGAATTCTGTTTACTAGAACTCTGTATTTGTGCTGTAGCGTTGATATCATTATTCATCCCCCCTAGCCACCGTTCTAGTGGAATATTCATCCAGATACTGAAATTATCTTCTGTAGATGAGGTAACATTATTGCGATTGCGTAACCAATTAACAGAAAGAGAAATATTATTCCAAGATGTACCATATGACATCCCAATGTAGTTCTGCCTCGTTTTGTGACGATATTCATCTTGGAAGCCATTTAATCCTACATACCCCCATCGACCGATTGTCTGATTTATATTTATTGTAGTCCGTCGCATCCTATTATCTTCTTTATTGTATATGAAGCTATTACTATCATAGTAAGTATCTAAAACGTCAGACAAAGAGTGATAGCCTTCTGACGAATACTGATTCGAAACAGTAAAACCAGTTCCTGTGGATTCAAAAAAATTATTATAGCGAACGCGCCAAGTTTCTCCCTTTTTATAATTATCCCCTTTCGGTTGTCCACGAGAATATATAGTGTCAAGAGATATTGCACCGAAATATCCCAGTGACCACCCTAAACCCAATGCCACACCCTGATAATATTCCGATCCTTGTAAACCACCAAATGCAGTCAAAGCCCATGGTAAACCATACACAGCCGTCGCCTGTCCTAAATATGTCTTCTCTATAGACTTATCCAATGAACGATATTGCCCTGCAGTGACGTTATATTTCAGATATCCTTCACGTACAGAGATAGCAGGTGTGGTGAATGGCACTGTAAATTGTTGTATAGCACCATCTGATTCTAATACCGTCACCTGTAAATCTCCCCCAGATCCTGTCATAGGAAGTGATGTCAGAGAAAAGGCTCCAGGTGCTATTGTCTGGCTGTGTATCAGATATCCATTTTGACGCACTTCAATTCGAGCTTGAGTTCGGGCAATTCCTCTCACAACTGGAGCGAACTCACGTTGATTATACGGAACCATATTCTCATCAGAGCCCACACTCACGCCCACGAAAGGAACACTGTCAAAAATGTCTGACGTCGTATAGTTTTCTCCTAACGTTAGACGACTTTTTATCCTATTCAGCCCTCGTTCAGCACGAATATATGAACTTTCCCATTTACCTGATTGTCCTGAAGACTTATTCCAAGTTGTCAGATTTCTAACACGCCAAGGACCAATATTTAACCCTGGTTCTAACTGAATCCATAAGTTTTCGTCTTCTTTTTTACCGTAAATTCTATATTCTGAACGACCTGCGTCCAGTTGCCATGGCATCAGAAATGCTGGTATACCATCATCCCATAAGTTCTCTGGAGCAATCCCTGTCAATCGGTTACGAAATGCCACCTGTGGGATACTCAATGCCAGCTGCTGAGCGGCATACTGATAGTTTTCTGCAGCGTGAGGTATTACTGATAGCTCTGCACAATCATCCCTATGCTCGTTATTTCTACTATTAGTATTAAAAAGGTTGGGATATTCTTCCGTCTTTATCCCGTAACGAGTCAGCATGTCTTGAGTTAAACAACTCTTCAGGTAATACTTCCCATCTTTATCTTTTTTTGAATAAAATGTTATGTTTTCTGATCCAACATAATCGCCATTTAGAATAATATTAACGGGGTATATCCCAGGCTGTTGACCTCCTTCTTCAAATAATGCCATATCTATTCCCTCCCCCCCTCTTTTCAACATGGAAGCATCAAAAGAATACTTTCCTGCAGTTGCATTTTTTGTGAAAAATAAAGAGCAGACTGTTATGATAACGAACCGATTAAACATATAAAACATAATGCTCGAATCACTCTATAATTAAAGTTGATGGGGGTAGGTAATTTTCTAATCTAGAAATTCTTCAAAGTTTTTACCAACTCCCCCATAATCTGTTATTATTTTCCATTCTACTTTTTTAGCACCATTAGTAGGAATTTGATACTCATAAGAACTAAAAGGCTCTATATAGTGAGGCTCTGTAATTTCTTTTTTTCCCACCCTCAACTCTGCTAGATTTATATAAAACGGTGTTGGATTGATCCCTTTCAGTTTGTTACCAGTTATCTGCCATTTAACTTTCCCAGCGACATCCTCAGGGTGTCCTTTTACATTACTTGGACGAATAAACATTTTTATGCAACTATTTACGGAAAGTTGAACATTCAACGTCATTTTTTCATCTTTATTTTCCGCATCTGTCCCTCCCCATTTACTATCCTCCTTTGGAGGAATGCCTTTTACACAAATCCATTGCATGCTTTCACGATCTATTGGAAAATTACCTCCAGTACGAACAATACGAAGACGAGTAGATTGCAACGGATCTAGCCGAAATAATGGCGGTGTTATTATAAAATGAGTTGACATTTCCTTATCTTCTGATAACACATCTGATTGAACTAATATAGGAAATTCATGTTTATTAGTTATGGCTAATGTTGCCCCTGATGAAGCCATATCATAAATGACGCGTGTAGCCCCTATATGTATAGAAAAAAATTTTGTTCTATTGGTTATATTATTATCCATAGCTTGCGCAGTAGAAAAAAAACATGATAAAATCGAAGTTATAATAACAGACATAATAGTAGTCATCTGTGTCATTGTATTGTCACTACCCTCTTTCCTTTTTTGTCAGAAATCTTTCAAGATTATAAAAACATAGCGCCCCAAAAAAAGATAAATAAATAAAAATATTATCATGCCAGTTTCATTTCAGGGATGGTTGACGATGAGTACGTTCTCCTATGGAAGGTGCGAACAAGTTCCTGATATGAGATCATCATATTCATCCGGAGCGCATCCCAGAGGGACATCATGAGCCATCAACTCACCTTCGCCGATAGTGAATTCAGCACTAAGCGCCGTCAGACCCGAAAAGAGATTTTCCTCTCCCGCATGGAGCATATTCTGCCATGGCAGAATATGACCGCTGTCATCGAGCCGTTTTATCCCAAGGCGGGCAATGGCCGACGGCCCTATCCGCTGGAGACCATGCTGCGTATTCACTGCATGCAGCATTGGTACAACCTGAGCGACGGTGCCATGGAAGATGCCCTGTACGAAATCGCCTCCATGCGCCTGTTTGCCCGATTATCCCTGGATAGCGCCCTGCCGGATCGCACCACCATCATGAATTTCCGCTACCTGCTCGAGCAGCATCAACTGGCCCGTCAATTGTTCAAGACCATCAATCGCTGGCTGGCCGAAGCAGGCGTCATGATGACCCAAGGCACTTTGGTGGATGCCACCATCATTGAGGCACCCAGCTCTACCAAGAACAAAGAGCAGCAACGCGATCCGGAGATGCATCAGACCAAGAAAGGCAATCAGTGGCACTTTGGCATGAAGGCCCACATTGGTGTCGATGCCAAGAGTGGCCTGACCCACAGCCTAGTCACCACCGCGGCCAACGAGCATGACCTCAATCAGCTGGGTAATCTGCTTCATGGAGAGGAGCAATTTGTCTCAGCCGATGCCGGCTACCAAGGAGCGCCACAGCGCGAGGAGCTGGCCGAGGTGGATGTGGACTGGCTGATCGCCGAGCGTCCCGGCAAGGTAAAAACCTTGAAGCAGCATCCGCGCAAGAACAAAACGGCCATCAACATCGAATACATGAAAGCCAGCATCCGTGCCAAGGTAGAGCACCCGTTTCGCATCATCAAGCGGCAGTTCGGCTTCGTGAAAGCCAGATACAAGGGGCTGCTGAAAAACGATAACCAACTGGCGATGTTATTCACCCTGGCCAACCTGTTTCGGGTGGACCAAATGATACGTCAGTGGGAGAGATCTCACTAAAAACTGGGGATAACGCCTTAAATGGCGAAGAAACGGTCTAAATAGGCTGATTCAAGGCATTTACGGGAGAAAAAATCGGCTCAAACATGAAGAAATGAAATGACTGAGTCAGCCGAGAAGAATTTCCCCGCTTATTCGCACCTTCCCTATAAGCATCAATGATACTCCTCAGGAAATTATGAGCCGGCCCCTTGAAAGTCCAGACTGAACTGCCCAGGATAACCTAGAGACTAAATGAGTTGGCCCCCTGAAATACCAGACGGTGGATGTATCTTAAAATAAGAGTAGGCACGGGAGGTTACGATAAAGCGACTCACCGCTTCACGTGTTCGTTGCTGTTCTCGGATACAGCCGAATGCTGTACATCGAATTCACTGACAATATGCGTTATGACACGCCTGTCCCGGTGCTGTTGCCAGGTAATAAGAAAACGAAGACCGGGCGGTTGTGGACGTACGTTTGTGACGACCGTAATGCGGGTCAGAGCTGGCGCCGGCGCTGTTCTTCAGGCGGATGCGTACGCCGGGTTCAAGGAGCTGTACCGCAATGGACAGATAACGGAAGCTGCCTGCTGGGCTCATGCCCGCCGCAAGATCCACGATGTGCACGTTCGCACCCCGTCAGCGCTGACGGAGGAAGCCCTGAAACGGATCGGTGAGTTGTATGCCATCGAGGCGGAAATAAGGGGGATGCCGGCGAAGCAACGCCTTGCAGAACGTCAGCAAAAAGCTAAACCGCGACTGAAATTCCTGGAAAGCTGGCTACGTGAAAGACTCAGATGAAAACACTGTCGCGTCACTCGGATACGGCAAAAGCGTTCGCATACCTGCTGAAACAGTGGGAGGCCCTGAACGTGTACTGCAGTAATGGCTGGGTGGAAATCGACAACAACATTGCAGAGAACGCCTTACGGGGAGTGGCCGTAGGCCGGAAAAACTGGCTCTTCTCAGGTTCCGACAGCGGTGGCGAACATGCGGCGGTGTTGTACTCGCTGATCGGCACATGCCGTCTGAACAATGTAGAGCCAGAAAAATGGCTGCGTTACGTTATTGAGCATATCCAGGACTGGCCGGCAAACCGGGTACGCGATCTGTTGCCCTGGAAAGTTGATCTGACCTCTCAGTAAATATCAATACGATTCTGGCGAACCGCTTACGATTGAGCAAACCGGCTTTGTGTTTGATAA
>CWHG01000095.1_pt1 | contig 15453 bp, 14 predicted proteins | sample 702351 | NCBI WGS metagenome assembly CWHG01 (sample SAMEA3735917, study PRJEB9488) | human gut metagenome | biome: ENVO:mammalia-associated habitat; material: ENVO:feces | place: Malawi | collected 2009-02-27
TGAGTGATCTCCTTTCATGAAAATACGCAGTTTCCTGATGTGCGCTGTTAATTTTCTGTTTTTACGAAACATTTTCCCCTTCTTCCTGTGTATTTTATTGCGCTCCTCCTTTCATGTCCTTCCCATATCCTGAAACTCACTTAAATGCTGTTGAGTCGTCACGCATTGCAATTTTCAATGACTGAAATCAAAAAATGATATTTTTTTAGATAACCAACTGTATTAAAAGCATTCAGTGGAATAATTTTCTGCACTTTTCCATTAATTATGGTTATAAATTTTGCAATGTGCTGTTTTTGCGATATGTGGCAGAATAAAGATCTGTTCATTTGCGTTATATCGATCGATAAATCTGTCATATTGCTGCAGTTCAGATCATTATTCTATAATGATCAAAATTAAGTCAATTCTGAACGGATTTGTTACTTAGCATTCTGGTACCGGTTGGTGTGGGTAAATACCGGAAGGGCGGTAGCGTACCACTGCAAAACATGGTGGGAGGTATCGTCAGGAGGCTGGTGATTGTTGGTATGGCATGAATAAAAGGTTTTTCGTTTGACTGGAAAATTATGTTGCAGGAACGAGAGGGCTGAGGAACAAAGCTTATTCCGGCGCTGTCCGTCCTTGCTGTCACTGACACTGATGTCTGTTTTACTATCGCCTTTATCTCTTCAGGCAGCGGATAAGTGGCCTGAATGAAGGGCTGGCTCTGATTGTGGCGCTGACCCGGCATCACTGGTCAGTGATGTGGCCGCTGAATACACACGCCCGGCTGGAAATTATTACCAGTCTGTTCAACCGTCTGCAAAAAACGCTCCGGGCCATGCCACCGGACGACCGTGACAACCTGCCCCTGCTGTATCAGACCGAAACATTCCTGAAGGCACTGAGTGACACACTGGCCCGGCACGAACTAAAACAGAGCAGTAAAGTGGCTTTACCGGAAGCCATGGTGAAGGGATATATCACCCGCCTGGAGAAACAGCCTGTGCAGGGTGAAGTATCGTCTCCGGTAACCCTTCCGGCTCAGGCACTCCGGTCTGATGCTCCGGACGTACAGGAATATCAGACCCTGCCACACTCCCGTCTGGTGTATGTTGTTTCTGAAACAAAAGCAGAGCCCACACCCTCCCTTCAGAAATCCCCGCCCACGTTTCTGAAACCGTTTGTGGCTGGTGTCTGTGCGGCATTGCTGGTGGTCAGCGTGGCTATTCCGGGATGGCAGTTTCTGACACAGCCATCACCGGAGGAGCAGCATTTTACCTGGGGGAATGGTTGTAAAAAGCAGTGAAAACAGTAAATACAGAGTATCGTGATGAATTAGTGCTCAGGGGCTACCAGTATTCAATAACCAGCGTATCGGCATCGCATTCCTGTAATTCTGGTATTGACTGTTATGACTAAATTCAATGTATATATGGCAGGCAGAAATATGTTAACAGTCCCGGAGTTGTGGAAAATCCTCCGGAGCTAATATCCGGGAGTGCCTTAACAATTTTCCGTAAGTTAAATGATAATTTCTGAGTGAGAATATGGTCACGATTTGTGTTGACGGTGAAAATAAGACTCATAAAATTACCGACTGGACGCTGTGGGCTGGAAATGACGACAGAGAGGTTATGCTGACCTGTCATTTTCGCAGCGGGAGAAAATATACTCGTCCGCTTTCTGTATGTCAGATAACGCCAACTGTAAATTTGCGAAATGTTTTCCTTGAAAGGAAAGGGAACGCTGTAACATCCCGGGCTGAACGGGTTATTATATATGGTGATAAATATGCTGCTGTTTATTACCGCGAGGGTGAACGACCCTACATCATGAAAACGACCGGCCTTGACTTTCAACAGTGTTCAGTATTTACAGAGCATGCCGTGTTTAATTACTTGTGTAGGGTGGCTAATGAACGTATTTTTTATGTCCGTGGTAATAACAGAAATATCGATGAGAATATCCTTAGGCAGATAAAGAAAATAGTTCCTCATCCGGATACCGCCTTGCATGCATACTGTTCAGGACAGAGTAAAAAACGTGATTCGCCATGGGGTTTGATTTTTCCGTTTGGTCTTAATGAAAGTCAGTTGCTGGCTGTCGAACGGGCATTTTCCTCACAGATTTCAGTTATTGAAGGACCACCTGGAACAGGTAAAACACAGACTATACTCAATATTGTTGCTAATATATTAATTCAGAATAAAACAGTGGCAATTTTGTCCAATAATAACTCAGCTGTCAGTAATGTTTATGAAAAGATGGACAAACAGCAACTGGGATATGTGGTGGCACGACTGGGGAGTACGGAGAACAGGCAACAGTTTTTTTCAACGTCGATTTCGCGTTCTGAGGAAGTCTTACCTGACTCACCGTCTGCAAATGCGATTGATGATGTACTTCAACAAGTGAAAAAACACCTGAATGCCATTAACCAGGTCGCTTCGTTAAAAGCAGAAATTAATGAGCTGAATATTGAGTATAAATATCTGCAGCAATGGCAGAGTCAGAATCTTCGACCGGAGGAGCTTTTTTCTCACAAATACCGATTTTCCTCACAAAAAACAACCGACCTGATGGCTTATATTCATTACCTTTCTGACAGGCGGATTGGATTCAGAAACAGAATTGATTTGTTGTTAAACTTCAGGATACTGAAAGTCAAACCATTGATGATTCCGGAGAGAAGGCTGGCACTATTTACTTCTCTTCAGCTTTCTTATTATGAAAAAACTATTCGGGAAAAACAAATTTCTCTGAATGAATATGAGGAAGTATTTAAAAAATCTGATTTTAAAATTTTACTGGGGCGCCTGACATCATGGTCTATGCTTTATTTAAAGCAACATCTGCGAAGAAATGTTTCAACAAGAAGTTCATTCTCGGCAGAGACATACAGAGATGAATTTGACCGTTTTATAAAGCGTTTTCCGGTTATTGGTAGCAGTACGCATTCGATTATTAACTCTATCGGCAAGGGGGCCCTTCTTGATTATGTTATTATTGATGAAGCCTCGCAGCAGGATATTGTTCCGGGCATTCTGGGACTGGGATGTGCCCGTAATGTAATCGTTGTAGGGGATCGTAAGCAACTTCCACATGTTCCTGTATTACTCCCGAACAGCCCATCTCCACCGGCAGAATACTATAATTGTGAGAAATATAGTCTACTTGATTCGGTTTGTATGTTGTTCAGGAACATGGTGCCAGTAACCCTTCTTAAAGAGCATTATCGTTGTCATCCTAAAATCATTCAATTTTGTAATAAGCAGTTTTATGATAATGCTCTGATACCGTTAACGGTTGATTCCGGTGAAGCCTCATTATCTCTGGTCATCACGGCAAAAGGAAACCATACCCGTAATTTTTCAAATCTCAGGGAGCTTGAATCTCTGGAAGGTCATTACTGGGATGAAGAAAGTAGCAGGGGATACATTGCCCCATATAATGCACAGGTTAATCTGGCTGAAAAAGTGCTGCCTGCTGATTTTGTGAAATCGACGGTGCATAAATTTCAGGGACGGGAGTGCGATGAAATTGTGTTTTCCACTGTGCTGGATAAGAAGCGCAGCAGCCAGCACAGTCGGAACATCGCGTTTGTTGATAATCCTGAACTGGTGAATGTCGCTGTTTCAAGGGCCCGAAATAAATTTACACTGGTGACTGGTAATGATGTATTTGAACGCCACGCTGGACATATTGCGGCGCTGATTCGTTACATCAAATACTACGCTGATGACGGAGAGGTTTTCGAGAGCCCGGTCATATCAGCATTTGATTTGCTGTACAGTGAGTATGACAAATCACTGGAACGACTGAATAGTAGATTGAATTCAAATGATTCACACTTTAAGTCAGAACAGATTGTGGCCTGCCTGTTGCGGGATATCCTGTCGCAGGATAGTTATCGGAGTATGATGTTTCATTCACAAATAGCGCTGAATCAGTTGGTGTTGCTGGAGTGGGGGGATTTTACACACCGTGAACAGTTATTCATGCGTAACCGGGCCAGTTGTGACTTTGTTGTTTACTATAAGGTCGGGAAGACTCCATTAGGGGTTATTGAAGTGGATGGAGGTTATCATCTGACCAGTGTTCAGGCTGAACGTGATGAACTTAAAAACAGTATACTGAAGAAATGCGGCCTGCCATTGCTAAGATTACGTACTATAGACAGTGATATAGAAGGGAAGTTGGGAGCGTTTCTGTCAGGCCTGACAGGCTAAAATCTGAATAAAAAATATTGCAGCGGGAGGTCTCAAACCTGATTTGGTCATGTGCCACACACAATTGTACGAACTCCATGGACACAGGCTTCTTTGTTTTGGTTACATCAACGTACGTATTCCTGATACATATAAAAATAAGTGCTATTGCTCAAAGCTAACAGGGGATGTTTCTGTTGAATAATTCCTTAGTGAATAAACTTTATCAGGGGGTAATTCTATTACAGTGAATACTTCCTGCAAAATGATATTTGAATTGTTCACCATCTGCATCATATTTTCTTATTTACAAGTTGAAAGGATAGTATATGTTGAAAATGCATGGATTTTCCAGATGTGTTACCAGTAAGAAGCAGGTGGATAAAGGATGTGATAACAAATCCAACAACCAGGTTAATATCTGAAGATTTTTGTTGTTATTATTTATCCCCAAAGCGGTGAGTTATTAATGAAGTTTGCCTGAATGTATAAACAGAATTATTCGACATAAAGCTAGGAAAATGAGTGATACGCTTTTAACCGAAAAAATCCTTACCGGAGAAAATGTTTTGCGTGCCGCAATCGCCCGCATTGAGTGGATTTTTGAAACATTTCCGTCGGTATGTCTGTCTTTTTCAGGTGGAAAGGATTCCACCGTGCTTTTCCATCTTGTGGCAGAGGTGGCCCGCAGGAGAAAACGTCATTTCTCTGTTCTGTTCATTGACTGGGAGGCCCAGTATCGGTGCACCATTGAACATATTCAGAAGATGCGGGAAATGTACCATGATGTGACGGAAACCTTTTACTGGGTGGCACTTCCCCTGACCACGGTAAACGGCGTCTCGCAGTTTCAGCCGGAGTGGATATGCTGGGAGCCAGGAGTGACCTGGGTTCGCCAGCCACCGGAAGAGGCCATTACGGATATGACATATTTTCCCTTTTTCCGGTATGCCATGACGTTTGAAGAATTTGTTCCGGCATTTTCTTCCTGGTTTGCCGGTAACCGGTGTGGAGTGGCAGTGCTGACCGGTGTTCGTGCGGATGAATCCCTCAATCGCTTTATGGGGCTGGTGTCTCAGCGCAAACTGAGATATGCCGATGATAAGCCCTGGACCACGGCATCGCCTGAAGGGTTTTATTACACCATGTATCCGTTGTATGACTGGAAAGCCCGCGATATCTGGATATATAACGCCAGAGCTTGTGCCATTTACAATCCTCTGTATGACCTGATGTACCGTGCCGACGTGCCGTTACGCAACATGCGTGTCTGTGAACCTTTTGGTCCTGAACAACGTAAGGGGCTGTGGCTTTACCATGTTCTGGAGCCGGAAACCTGGGCCAGGATGTGTGAGCGGGTGTCAGGCGCTGCCAGCGGGGCGCTTTATGCCAATGAAAGCGGTGCCTATTTTGCCCTGCGTAAACGTATATCAAAACCAGCCCATCATACCTGGCGCAGCTATGCGATGTTCCTGCTGGATGTGATGCCGGAAAGAACGGCAGAACATTACCGTAATAAAATTGCTGTCTACCTGCGCTGGTATCAGACGCGGGGCTTCCCGGATGACATCCCGGATGAACAGGAGAATGACCTGGGGAGCCGGGATATTCCGTCCTGGCGGCGTATCTGTAAGACACTTATAAAGAATGATTTCTGGTGCCGGACCCTCTCCTTCAGTCCGAACAAACCCCGGCACTATGAACGTTATCTGCAGCGTATGAAAGAAAGGAGGAAGGAATGGGGGATTCTGTGACACCGGAGATAATTGGCAACATGATTCGTCAGTACTTCAGCCAGGAACGACCAGAAGAAGAGACCATACAGGCCCTTAATCACCTGCGCAGAGTGCTTCATGAAGTCAGTCCTTTTGCACATGAGCCAGTGGACTGTGTGCTGTGGGTAAAAGCAGATGAGGTGGTGGCCAATGATTACAATCCTAATGTCATGGCGCCGGGTGAGAAGAAACTGCTGAAGCAGTCACTGGAGAAAGATGGTTTCACACAACCGGTGGTGGTGTCTGAGGAAAAGAACCATTACCTGGTGGTGGATGGTTTTCATCGCCAGGTGCTGGGCAGGGAAGCAGGTACGGGAAAACGTCTGAAGGGCTGGCTGCCGGTGGTCTGTATTAATCCGGAGAGAAAGGGACAGGCCTCACGTATTGCTGCGACCATCCGACATAACCGGGCCAGGGGCAAACATCAGATAACCTCAATGTCTGATATTGTCAGGGACCTGTCGCGCCTGGGCTGGACGAATGAACGCATTGGTACGGAGCTGGGTATGGACCAGGATGAAGTTCTCAGATTGAAACAGATTAGCGGGCTGACGGAGCTGTTTCAGGAAGAGGATTTCAGCCCGGCATGGACGGTTCGCTGAGACCGTCAGATATGTATATTATTTCAGTGAGTTAATGTTTTGAGCAGGAAAAAGAGTACCCCGGAAGTTGTGGAAGACATGGTTGCGCAGAAACTGGAGGCTGCTGGTTGCTGGCGCAGAGCTTCTGACCGCTGGCTTTTTGTTATGGGAAATGTTGAATGTACAGAAGCACAACGGGAGTGGTTGTTGTTGCGCCGGAATTATTGTCTGGCGCAGATATCGTCCCCGCCGCTACCTGAAAAGCTGGATATCAGCGAGGTGGCGAAAGCTGCAGATGCCACGCTGAGGCGAATGGGGATTGCCACTCCGTCCGGGGAGGTATTCAGAAAAGGTACACCGGTCTGTTGATATTCAGGTAACAGGTATTAATGATGAAGCAAGGAATGGCAAACAGTATATCAATGACATGGCAACTTTTATGCGATGAACATGGTTTTACCCGGGAGCACTACAATCAGCTGAAGAAGTTCAGCCCGGAGACATTACGTGAAATTATTGCTGAAATAGCCAGCTGTCATCCATCAACCAGTGTATTGCTCAGGAATAAGTGGCTGACACCGCCGGAGGATATTCTGGAGCAGATTACCCGTGAATACGAACGAAGAATACAAAACTGTCCACCGTTCAGGAGCGAGAAGGAAGCGGAATCCTGGTTAAATGAACTATCTTTTGCTGTGATTGCTCCGCTATACCGTGTTGCCCCCGAACAAACAGAACAGGTTGAGTCCTTTGTTCTGCAGCTTATTGCCGAGCAGGAGCGGGTTTGGGAGCTTATTTTAACCAATGATGGTTATTCATGGCATTGCGCACTTTATGATATATTATTTCATCTGGTTTTACGAAATATGGAAGACCAGCCTGAACATCAGAAACAGCGAATAACAAAAATATTTTATGAGCCCGATGCAAGACTGGTTGCAGAAGAGATTAAATTCCGGATTCAATCTCTGTATGATGATGAACAAAAGAGAGCTTTAAGTGAACTGGTAAATGATTTTACTTCAAAAGAATAAAATGCGGCGAGGTGATTTTTACTATATGTTAATAAAACGGGGGGTAGATGAAAGTGAATGGTGTTACTACATCAAAATATGAAGGATGGCGAGGGACGTTTCAGTTATATAGATATAAAACGGTAGTTCTGGTGCACCCCAAAGGATATCTGGCAGGGGAAATGATTCATCGCCAGGCCCTAACGTCGTCTTGTCAAGATTAATGCTATAGACATAGCTAAATTTTTTATGGATAAGGATATGAACTGTGCCTCAGGTCCGGAACATCCTGTAGGGACTTTTTAAGTCGGGATTGAGCTGAACTAATGCCAAATTATGAACAGGGAAATTCAGCAGCGGCTACAGTGGGTAAAACTCTATGAAACGTCCGGTGATGCGGGATTTGTATGCCGTCGCTGTGGCATTTCTCGGCCCACATTGCGTAAAATGGTGGCGCAGATATCTGGCTCAGGGCATCGCTGGTCTGGAAAGCCACAGCCGTCGCCCCAAGCGTTCACCATCAACGAAAACCGGCACTTGCGAAGTCGCTCTGATTCTGGAGTTACGTTCTCAGCGAAATCTGGGGGCAAGACGTATTCAAAGCGAGTTAAAACGACTTCATTCAATCTCACTGGCAATAGCAACAATCCACAAAGTCCTTTTCCAGAATCAGGTTTGAACCGCCCCGGGTTTCCTGGAGAGTGTTTTATCTGTGAACTCAGGCTGCCAGATCATCGTTTCCGATGGAAGCATAATAAGCTTTTTCTGCTTCTGCCGGAGGAGTATGACTCAGCCTTTCCAGCAATCGTCGATTGTTATACCAGTCCACCCACGTGAGTGTGGCCAGTTCCACTTCTGCACGGTTTTTCCAGCTCTTACGGTGTATTACCTCCGCTTTGTAAAGACCATTGATGCTCTCCGCCATCGAGTTGTCAGTAAGCGTAAACTGACCGCCGTATGTAGCCATCAGACGAAAATTGGTAACTTAGACGCCCATCTGATATAGACGGACATCTAAGTATGGAATTACAGGACTGGCGAAAAGAACCTCGTAAAAACTATTCGAATGAATTCAAACTTCGTATGGTGGAACTGGCATCACAACCAGGAGCCTCTGTTGCCCGTATTGCCCGGGAACACGATATCAATGATAACCTCCTGTTCAAATGGCTCAGGCTCTGGCAGAACGAAGGGCGTATATCACGGCGTCTTCAGGTAACGACCTCTTCTGACACTGGCGTTGAATTATTACCTGTAGAAATAACGCCGGATGAGCAGAAAGAACCGGTGGCGGCCATTGCGCCGTCTTTATCCACTTCCACTCAGACCAGTGTCAGTGCCGGCTCCTGCAAGGTGGAGTTCCGTCACGGTAACATGACGCTGGAAAATCCATCGCCAGAGCTGCTCACGCTGTTGATCCGTGAACTGACCGGGAGGGGAAGATGATTTCACTCCCATCAGGTACCCGTATCTGGCTCGTTGCCGGTGTTACCGATATGTGTAAATCTTTCAACGGATACGACATATGCTGAAGGAGGATCTGTAATGGATTAAGTGATAACAGATACTCAGAAATATAGGGGCAAATCCACTATTTTGATGAGAATTATTATATGTTACCTCGGATTTTAATCAGGCGCCAAGATTAAATAAAATATTGAGCGCCTGATTATATTTATTCATTCATTCATTCATTCATTAATTAATATCTGTTATTGATTGGCTTACTATCAGCTTCCCCCGTATTAATCAGAGCTTTCATTTATTTTTAGTGCATAATCAGATGCCGCCTCATCATTATCCTCACTATTATCATAGCCGAAAACTTCCCCCGGACACGGGCGTTCACGATAATAGTCATCGTCATAGTTTTCATCGTCAGATAATGATATGTCGTATTCTGAATATGATTCACCACAATTATACATGAAATCATCTCCTTTGGGGTGGTTACAATAATTAGTGAGTTTATTCGAAAAAATGATGAGCGCCAGACCAACCCACCCAACTTTTGATTATAATCATGAAGATACTTGTCTCAGTACAAATAGAATCAAACTCAGTGCAGCATGATTCACCTTTATATTCTCTCAGGGAAACCAAATACCACTACTCAACTATTAAGAACAAAATTCTGGAGGTATGATTATCTGAAGATACCTGTATCCTAAATAATTTCAGACAGATATTATCGTTGTGAGTCCCCCGCCACCTTTCCGGTGCGCGGGGTTTTGTCTTTTTTCACCGGGAATACATGTATGAATCCGTCTGATGCCATTGAGGCAATTGAAAAACCGCTCTCCTCCCTGCCTTACTCACTTTCCCGTCACATCCTGGAACATCTGCGCAAACTCACCAGTCACGAACCCGTGATTGGCATTATGGGTAAAAGCGGGGCCGGTAAATCCTCACTCTGTAATGCACTGTTTCAGGGGGAGGTCACCCCGGTCAGTGATGTTCACGCCGGCACCCGGGAAGTACGGCGCTTCCGTCTGAGTGGCCATGGTCACAGCATGGTTATCACTGACCTGCCCGGGGTGGGCGAGAGCCGGGACAGGGATGCAGAGTATGAGGCCCTGTACCGTGACATTCTGCCTGAACTGGACCTGGTACTGTGGCTGATTAAAGCCGATGACCGTGCCCTGTCTGTGGATGAGTATTTCTGGCGACACATCCTGCACTGGGGACATCAGCGGGTACTGTTTGTGGTGACGCAGGCCGACAAAACGGAGCCCTGCCATGAATGGGATATGGCCGGTATTCAGCCTTCTCCTGCACAGGCACAGAATATTCGCGAAAAAACGGAGGCGGTATTCCGTCTGTTCCGGCCCGTACATCCGGTTGTGGCCGTATCGGCCCGCACCGGCTGGGAACTGGATACGCTGGTCAGTGCGCTCATGACAGCGCTTCCCGACCATGCCGCCAGTCCCCTGATGACCCGCCTGCAGGACGGGCTGCGCACGGAATCTGTCCGGGGTCAGGCCCGTGAACAGTTTACCGGTGCGGTGGACCGGATATTTGACACGGCGGAGAGCGTCTGTGTTGCCTCTGTTGCCCGTAAGGTTCTGCGCGCTGTTCGTGACACCGTGGTCTCTGTTGCCCGCGCGGTATGGAACTGGATTTTCTTCTGAACCCGGTGGTGATGCACCAGACTCTTGTTACAGATTTTTAACCCCATGAAAACACAATGCAAACACAGCCATACCCGGGTTGTCCCCTTGCGTTGTGTTTCTCAAGTTAATAGAATGCATCGATCGTTACTATCATATCGATCGCTATAAACGATCGTTTGTGGTAAATGACCTCCTCCGTGGTTGTCATGAAAATGCGTCTCAGGAAGGTTAAATAATGCACGAAAAGAACATCGCCCTGCTTTGTGATGAAGCCGACCGACTTTTGCAACTGAACATTAATCTGCTCCGGCAAATGGTTGATGAACCGGATGTGTTATCTGACAGTAAGAACGAAAACAGACTGCTTTTTGATAAACAGAAAGCACTGAAAAGAATTGAGGAGCTGGAGGGCGAACAAATCAAAACCGCCCGCAGGGAGATGGTGCTGGCTGTTGTCGGCACGATGAAAGCAGGTAAATCAACTACCATCAACGCCATTGTGGGGCAGGAAATTCTGCCTAACCGTAACCGCCCCATGACCTCTGTACCGACGCTCATCCGCCACGTTCCCGGAAAAACTGAGCCGGTCCTCCATCTGGAACATATTCAGCCCGTCCGCAATTTATTAAGCACACTGCAACAAAAACTCGACACCCCGGCAGGACAGCAAGTCGCACAGACCCTGCAGCAAACCGGGGATACCTGCGAACTGCTGGATATTCTGGCAAATGATGGCTGGCTCAAAAATGAATACCACGGGGAAGACGAAATCTTTACCGGACTGGCATCGTTAAACGATCTGGTTCGCCTTGCTGCGGCAATGGGGAGTGAGTTTCCTTTTGATGAATACGCAGAAGTGCAGAAACTGCCGGTGATCGACGTGGAATTCAGCCATCTGGTGGGGATGGATGCATGCCAGGGAACACTCACACTGCTGGATACCCCCGGCCCTAATGAGGCCGGACAACCGCAGATGGAAGTGATGATGCGGGATCAACTGCAGAAAGCCTCTGCGGTGCTGGCGGTGATGGATTACACCCAGATGAACTCAAAAGCGGATGAAGACGTCCGTAAAGAGCTTAATGCCATTGCTGACGTATCAGCCGGCCGCCTGTTTGTGCTGGTCAATAAATTTGATGAGAAAGACCGCAATGGCGATGGGGCAGATGCCGTACGCCAGAAAGTTCCGGCAATGCTGAACAGCGATGTGCTGCCCGCCTCCCGCGTTTATCCAGGCTCATCACGTCAGGCGTACCTGGCTAACCGTGCGCTTCATGAGTTACGGAAAAACAGAACCCTTCCTGTTGATGAAGCCTGGGTCGATGATTTTGTCAGGGAAGCCTTCGGTCGCATGAAAAAAGAATACGTCTGTAAAGACAGTGAAATGGCAACCGAAGGGGCGACAGACCTGTGGGAAGGCTCACTTATCGATCAACTGATAACGGAAGTCATACAGAGCTCCCATTCCAGAGCGGCGGCACTGGCGGTTGATTCTGCCGCCGCAAAACTGATGCAGAATGCGGAAAATGTCAGCGAATATCTGTCATTACGCCATCAGGGGCTACAGCAAAGCATTCAGTCACTGCAGTCGCATATCACCAGCCTGCTTGCGGATATCCGGGAAATCGCGGACTGTCAGGAGCAGGTGACCGCTGATGTCAGAATGGCCATGGAGGAGATCGATGCCAGAACCCGGGAATTACTGACGGGGGTCTGCACCTCACTGGAAGAGGAGCTGAATGACTATTTCAGAAGCGGTAAACGCAAAGAACAGCAAATGCTGGAGGAAGAAAATTCAGCGCAGCCCCGGGAGAGAAACGCATTCGCTTTCTTTCACGATATTTTCGGAACCGGAAATCAGCATGACAGGATGCGGGACTTTGATCCGGACAGCCCCGAAATAAAATTCAGTGATCGCAGGGAAGCCCTTGAACTGATGACGCAAATCGAATCGACCGTGACCAGCCTGCACCGTGAGGCTGAAGCACAGTTCCGTCCTGAACTGGAAAAAATCGTCAGGGGTATTGAAACAGGTTTTCGTGGTACGGCCCTGTACGCCACAGAAAATATTGCCGGACGCATCAATGCCCGTCTGGAGGATGAAGGTTTCACTGTAAAAATCAGTTTTCCGGCAGTCAGCCAGTTACAGACCCGGCTCGCAGTAAAAACAAATCTGAGCGCGCTTATGGAGGAAAGAACGGAGACAGTAACCCGTCGCTGTCGACAGGATGGTGTCTGGGGTACGCTTTGTCGATGGGCAAACACCAGTGACTGGGGCTGGAAAGAGTACAGTGTGGATGTGAGCCGCAGCGTGATCAATATCAACAAGGTCAGAGAGGAAGTGATGTCACTGACCCGGGCATATTTCGGGGAGCTGCAGGCATCCATTGAGCAGGATATTAACCAGCCCGTCCGCCAGGAAATCGATGCCTTTTTCTGTACATTCAGGGAGAAAGTTGAACAGCTGCGTAACACGCTGATTCAGAGCTCTGAAGATCATAAACGCGATCAGCAGGCGCAGGAACGGCTGACCGGGCGTCTTCAGGCGTTAAATGAAAGGGTTCCTGAGCTCATTACTGACAGTAAGGCGTTAAGGGAAGAACTGGAGACAATGCTGTGACTTCACCATTTATTCAACAAATTGCTGATAACCGGGTATGTCAGGTACTCACCTGTCTTCCTGAAAAATTTGTGGTTGATTTCGCAAACGGTATTGATGTTGCACAGGAGCATATCCGTACGGCCGGAGAGCGCACGTTCTTCCGGCGGTTAAAAGAGGGGCTGAGCGGCGAAGGTACTGCACGGCAGAATGCCATCAATGCTTCGCTTGCACAGGGCGTTGAGGCGTCCCTGCGCTGGCTGACGGAGCTGACAACGTCACTTGCCACCACAAACTACGCGATTACCCGGGTAAACGACAGGGTCAGTTCACTGGTCAGTGATACTGCCAGGCTGGCGCATTATTCCGCAGATACGCGGGAGCAGTTACTCACCCTGGCCGATCAGGTTCACCAGAAACTGAATCATCTTGAAGAAAAACTCCACCGTGTTGACCTGGTTCAGCGGGCGCAGTTACATCTTGAGCAGATATTCTCCTGGTGGAGCGCCGGGCGATATGCGTCATTTTCCCCTGCCGGACGTTGTTATGTGGCACTTGAAGAGCTTCGCTGGGGCGCGTTTGGTGATGTGATACGTCAGGGCGAAACAGGCCAGGTTAACCAGCTACTGGATATTCTCAGACATAAAGCATTAACGCAGATGGCACAGGAGAGTGGCGGTAGTGCAACCGTGCGTCTGAACACTCTGGACTGGCTTGGTGGTCAGGGCCGGGAGCAGGCAGATAACGAGTGGCATGACGCGATTAACTGGCTGGGGGACTGGTGCAGTGAAGAGCAGCATCCGGTGATCTGGTCAACCACGCAGGCTGCAGAACACTTACCGGTTCGCATGCCCCGTCTCTGCTCTGCAGAACGCCTCTCTGAAAGTATGGTCGATGAAATATTTCAGAAGGGGGCTGCATGAGTATAGAAATAAAAACAGGGCTGGTGCTGTCCGGCGGTGGGGCGGTGGGCGCTTATCAGGCGGGAGTGGTTAAGGCACTGGCAGAGTGTGGTACACAGATCAGCATGGTTTCAGGGGCCAGCATTGGCGCATTCAATGGTGCCATTATCGCGGCCTCTCCCGATCTGTCAGAAGCTGCCGTACGCCTGGAGGCGCTCTGGGATCATCTTGGGAATAATCAGGTGCTGTCGGTAAACCGATCGGTTTACTTTTCATTGCTGAAAAAATTGTTCCAGGCAATGAACCTCTGCCAGATCCCCGGACGTGCAGGAGCACTGCTTACGACACTTCTTCGCCATATATCGATAATCAACGGCTTCGACAATCCGATGACTCAGCCGTTGTTGTCAGATGGGCCCCTGACAGCGTTGATGGATCATTATCTTGATACAGATGCTCTGGCAGGCGGGCTACCGCTGTATGTGTCGCTGTACCCCACAGAAGGGGGCATGCAGGATATTATTGACTGCATTCGTGCTGAACTGGGTTCCGGAACCACGAAAAACGCCGTTTTTCAGCATATCCAGAGTCTGCCCCGCGGACAGCAGAAAGAGGCTCTGCTTGCGTCAGCCGCACTGCCCCTGTTGTTCCGTCCCCGTGAGGTTCAGGGGACAATGTTCGGTGATGGTGGTATGGGAGGATGGCGAAATATGCAGGGAAATACCCCTGTAACGCCTCTGGTCGATGCCGGATGCAATATGGTGATTGTGTCGCATCTGAGTGACGGTTCTTTATGGGATCGCCAGGCTTTTCCGGACACCACAATCCTTGAGATCCGTCCCCGGAAAAGGCTGAAATATGCAGGTGATGGTGGCAACAGTGGCGGTCTGCTCAGTTTCACGTCGGCACATACCGACGCCTGGCGTCAGCAGGGCTACGAGGACACGATGCTGACGATGGAGCATATCCGGAAACCGCTGGCAGCACGTCAGGCACTGTCCCGGTCAGAAACGGTGTTGCAGAAAAGTCTGGAGATAACGGAAGAGGCAGATTTGGCACTGAGAAGCGCGATGGCCCGGATTAAATAAAGACGCCCCAAAGAAACGCCACCGCCTGTGGTGGTGTTTTTCCTGTCTGGTGTTGTTGAAAATATTTTCAGATATATATTACCTGGGTGAGATTTAAGATTAACGCATTTATTAATGTCATAAGGAGAGTTATCATGAAATTCATCGTAAAAGCACTTAGGTGATGCTGCCAACTTACTGATTTAGTGT
>CWHG01000017.1_pt1 | contig 12404 bp, 9 predicted proteins | sample 702351 | NCBI WGS metagenome assembly CWHG01 (sample SAMEA3735917, study PRJEB9488) | human gut metagenome | biome: ENVO:mammalia-associated habitat; material: ENVO:feces | place: Malawi | collected 2009-02-27
ATCTTTAACGTTGGTGATTTTGCTGGTGGTATCCTGGCCGTGAGCTGCACTGAATGCCTTTTTAGTTTCGTTCCAGAGCAGGGCATCAGCCTGAAGGTCACCAACGGAATCCGTCAGGTTGGTGATATTGGTGGTATTGGTGGCAATATTTGCCGTATTCGTGGCAATGTTGCTGGTATTAGTAGCGATATTGGCGGTGTTGGCTTCGACATCGTCATTGGTAGCTTTCAGTTGGGAACCGTTAACCGCATCCTTACTGGAGGCTGAAATCGTGCCATCCGCAACATCGGTGATTACGCTGGCAGTTGGGCTACTAGTACCATGAGCAGCGCTGTATTTGCCTTTGGTTTGGTCCCATTGCAGGGTGTTTTCATCAAGTACAGCGAGCGCAGCCCCTACGTTATTTTTGCTACCATTTTTTAAATTGTAGGTTGGTGCTGTAACAGTACCGTCATCAACATCTACTGCAGCCCCTCCTCCAAGCCTTTTTGCTACCGAGTCGCTAATGGCATAAAGCTGTGAACCATTAATGGCATCGTAACTGTCAGACTTGATCGCGCCATTTTTCACATTAACGATCTTGCGTTTTAATGAACTATTGCCGACAGAGACGGTATTGTCTAAATCCGCAATGGAATCTGCGCCCAGCGCGACAGAGTTAATACCGTTGGCACTGCTATTACTACCAAGCGCAAGACTCTTATCACCAGTTGCATTACTGGCTGTGCCTAAGGCAATGGTGTTTAAGCCTCTCGACTGGCTACCATTACCCAGAGCGATGGCATCCACGCCATCAGCTTTGTTGCCCTGGCCTATGGCGATTGCATTATCTGCCAGAGCCTGGCTGCCATTTCCTAATGCGATAGTATTGACTTTATCGGCAAGGCTTCCGAACCCCATTGCCATGCTATTAGTCCCTTTTGCCTTCGCATTATTGCCAATAGCAGTTGCATTTTCAGCGGCTTCGGTCTCAGCACCTATCGCAATAGCGTTCGCTGCGCTGGCAAGTGATTGTCTGCCAAATGCGAGGCTGTCAGTACCGCTAGCTACACTGCTACGCCCCAGGGCAATTGCGTTTTCTTCAGATGCGACGCTACTTGCTCCCAGCGCCATTGAATACGCTTTTGACGCATTGGCGGTGTCGCCAAGAGCAATACTCATAATCTCAGTAGCTTTAGTGGCATTTCCCAGGGCAATGGCGTTTGCTCCTTCCGCTTTGGAAGAGTCCCCCATAGCAATAGACAATTTACCCAATGCTTTTGAATAACGGCCGAGGGCCATTGAGTATTGGCCCAATGAATACGAAGAGGCACCCAGTGCTATACTTCTATCGCCTTCTGATATTGCACTAACCCCAAAGGCCATTGATGCACCGCCAATCGCATGGGTTTTTGACCCGATGGCAGAGCTATATTGGCCTTCAGCTATAGCGTCATAACCCACAGCAGTACTGGAACCACTGGTGTTCATAAAAGTATTTGCTTTCGCCCCTTTGCCTATAGCAACCCAGCCGTCGCCAGCTGATCCACTACCGTAATCAACACCCTGACCGTTGTCATTCCCGGCATTCGCCAATGCCCCAAACGACGACAACATTCCACCCGCAACCAGCGCAGAAATTAACAGCTTACTGCGCCCAGATTTCTTGCCACGGCTTTTTGCCGTTTCGCTGGTAACAGTATAATTCCCTGTCGCAGGGTTCCAGATAACTTTAAATATTTTGTTCATTAATGATGCTCGCTATTCCTTGTTATAAGCGTACTAACTGCATTTATTTTTTGCTTCTTTTCTGCCGATTTTCAGCAGAGGGAAGATTGTCGAACTGAATATTTTCCATGTTGATGGCTAACTTCAGATATCCCAGGTTATTGGGCGATACACCCTTCAGGGTCAAATTAATGTCTTGCCATTGACCTGGTAATAATTTCAATGTGGATTTCATTGATGTGTTGAAAAGTAATTGTTGCCACCGGGCAAACTCTTTGGCATCGACAGGTTTTTCACCACCCCATGTCGCATTAAAACCAATGTTTGAGATAGGTGTACTTAATAAGTTGACCAGTGAGATATGAATAACACTACCATTCTCTGTGGCGTCAATGGATAACACTCGACCCGCTAAAGCCACCGAACCGTTGTTCAGGATGAAATACTTCGTTTTTGCTGGGTTAAACTCGGTAAAAATAAAAGTATTTTGTTGGTCTTTAACGGATTTAATTACGTGAGTTAAAGTCTTTGTACTGTTTATTATGCCAGTTTGTTGTTTTTGAATAGTTTCGAGTTGACTCTTTAGCTGTGCTTGTTGTTTTTCAAGTAGCACAATTTTATTATTATGTTCTTCTTGTTGTTTCAGTAAACTACTTTCTGGCTTGCCTTCTTCAATGTAGTCACATCCCGTTAATGCGCAGAGAACTGAAACAGTGACAGCACTGAAAAAAATCTTCTTCAAGTTCATGTAAAAATCCTTATTTCCTCCGACCAGCGATCAATGCCGGTAGAGTTGTCCATTGTATTATTGGTGATCTATGTTGCTTTACATTAATGACAGTGATGTGTGTCGATTAAATATTGTTTTAAGCATTCATCATAAAAATGTATCATTCGTTTCAAAAGATGTCTGTGTTTGTATGAATATATTATTTTCGTGGATTCTAATGATGATTATTAATAAATGTCAAATATGAAAGAAACCATGTCTGGGAAAAAATTTACAGATAATTTATTGTATGAATATGATGATTAAAATTTCACAATTAAATCCGAAAAAAAGAGACGTAAATGCTTGTTAATTAATAAATGATATCTTCTATATATTTTTATTGTTTATAGGTGGCTATTTCGGTAAAAATGCATTTTCAGAATATCAACCAGCGGTAAATCGACGTAAAGGGAGTGAATTGTTTGGTAATTAGGCGAGTAGACAGGAGAGTCCCCGCATTGACCAGCTAAGGCAAGCCAGATGCGGGTTGATATGATCGAACCAGTCGTCTGAGGCGCTTAAAACGCAGTCTTAGAGAATCCAGTCATCTCCTGCAGGCCCATTTCACGGCCCAGCGCGGTCATTGGGTGCACAACCACCAGTCCGCGAACACTTTTCTTCAGCTTGCCCATATCAGCCTGCTCTTTTTTGGTAATTGCGCGCTGAAACGGCATCTTCATCAGCTTCTGTGCTTCTTTACTCAGTTTTTGGCTATGAACCTCACGCAGGCGAGCAATTTCTGCTTCCAGCGTGGCTTTCTCTTTTTCCAGCTCGGCATATTTGTCTGCGGCTTCAACCAGCGACAGATCGGCCTGCTGGTGGCGGATGGCGTCCAGGCGATCGCTGAGACGTTTGATTTCGTTTTTTTCGACTTCTTTCATGTGATGGCTTCTGATAAAGATAAATTTATAGCCCCTAGTATGCGCGACCAGGTGCTTTGTTCACAACTGATGACATTGTAATAGTTCTGCAACGTAATCATTAACATGCTCAAAAACTACGCAATTCGTTGATTAATTAAGAAATCTATAGAAAAAAGATAATAAACAGCAGCGGATGATTATTGAGGATTCAGCACGTTTTCCTTAATGTCATCTTTACCGGGAACCTAAACTAAAATTGGCGGCCGCGCATTCCCGGCGCGGGGTAATACGGAGATATCATCATGGGCAAATTAGGTGAAAACGTTCCGCTTCTTATCGATAAAGCCGTAGATTTCATGGCATCAAGCCAGGCGTTCCGGGAGTATCTGAAAAAACTTCCTCCCCGTAACGCGATTCCGTCCGGAATACCCGATGAAAGCGTGCCGTTATATCTACAACGTCTGGAGTATTATCGTCGGCTTTATCGGCCGAAGCAGGTAGAGGGGCAGTAAGCAGACGTTGCTTACTTTTGAAAGGCTTTTTTTAAGCTGATTCTGGAAATCAGCTCAGTCAGTGAAAGGACCATTGTTGATCGCACAGCCTGTTGATAGCGCTGAATTTGCATTGCATACAAACTGGAGTCTGCTGGTTCAAACTGTGGCGGCGGTGGTAACGCCGCCACGCAGTGCAGTTCACCAAAGGGTCCAAGGATCTCGTCGTCGGTAAAGGCGTACTCGTTGCCGTCGTGATTTAGTTCTTCACGCAATGCCATCAGCAGCTCCGCATCTTCGTATTCCTGGCGGTTAATGACGCCCAACCCGTAAATGAGTTTTAAACGCACAGAAAGATCGCCCAGCGGACCGTCGCCGTCGAGTAACGGTTCTACAGCATACTTCACCGCGTAATCGTCTTTGCGGAATACCTGAAGCACCAGAAGATTTACCGCCTCGGTCAAAAGCTCGACGGCGGTGATCAGAAAGCTTCGCACGGTTTTGCCAGCATTCAGACGCTCAAGCACACGGTTTTCAAAGGCCTGGGTTTGTTCCATTGTTGCCTGCATATCTGACAATCTGTTATTCGGGCGCAGGGTGTCCTGCGCCTGGTCCACCATTATTGCATTGCTTTATAAGCGGTTACCGCCTCGGATACAACCTCGCTGTTGGCATCAAGACCGGAAATCTGTGCCAGCGCCGCCTGCGGACCTTTGTCAGCGATCAGTGCTGCCAGTTCCTGAGCCTGCGGATCATCTTCACTGCGGAAGTGCATTGCACCAGCAATCCCCTGAATCAGATTCTTGTGCGGAAGGCTGTATTCCAGCGTACCGAGCAGTGGCTTGATCAGACGGTCGCCAGCACTCAGTTTACGCAGCGGCTGACGGCCTACGCGCTCTACATCATCTTTCAGATACGGGTTCTCAAAACGACCGAGGATTTTCTGGATGTACGCCGCATGTTTGTCTGCGTCAAAGCCGTAGCGCTTGATCAGTACCGCACCACTTTCTTCCATCGCACCTTTTACCACCGCGCGGATTTTCTCGTCGAGAATAGCGTCACGAATGGTCTGATGACCGGCCAGTTTTCCGAGGTACGCGGTTATAGCATGACCCGTGTTCAGGGTGAAGAGTTTACGTTCGACAAATGCCATCAGGTTGTCGGTTAACTCCATGCCTGGGATGTTCGGCAGTGTGCCTTTGAACTGCGTTTTATCGACAATCCATTCGCTGAAAGTTTCTACCGTCACTTCCAGCGGATCGTTAGTTGCCGAAGCCGAAGGCGGTACGATGCGGTCAACGGCGGAATCGACAAAGCCAACGTGTTCTTCTACCCACGCTTTGGCGTCTTCCGGCAGGGCGTTCATCACATGGCCTTTCAGCTGCGTGGTACCGCGTACCATGTTTTCACAGGCGATGATGTTCAGCGGGGATTCATTACCTTGTTCTTTGCGTTTCACCAGCCCTTTGGCGATAGCCGGAGCAATACGTTCCAGCACAACCGGGCCAACGGCGGTAGTGACTAAATCGACCTGAGCAATCAGATCAACGACATCATCACCAATGCTGCTGACAGCATTGACGCCGGAAACGGTATCTACCTGCTCGGTTTCACCAACCACATGAACCTGATAGCTATGACGGGCATTCAGGGCATCAAGTACCACCTGATTGACATCGGCAAACGTCAGTTGGATACCCGCGTCTGCCAGCAGTTTACCGATAAAGCCACGACCGATATTACCTGCGCCAAAATGTAATGCTTTCATAGTATTAACCTTCATCAATGTTTTTACCCGAGAGGGCTGGGGTGAGGCTTTTCCCTCACCCAAACCCTCTCCGTGAGGAGAGGGGCCGCGCCGGATGCGGCGTAAGCGCCTTATCCGGCCTACAAGAACGTGCAAATTCAACAAATTGTGATGCATCCTGTAGGCCTGATAAGCGTAGCGCATCAGGCAATTAACCCCACCTTCTCCATGTGGAGAGGGTGGGATTGGATTACTTACGACCTGCCAGCAGTTCCAGCACTTCATCCACGCTGGTGGTGTGTGCCAGACGCTCGATGACGGACTCATCATCCAGTGCATTGGTCAGGCTGGTGATAACCTGAATGTGCTCGTTGTTACGGGCTGCAATACCAATCACCAGACGGGCAATGTCATCTTCTTCTTCACCGAAGCGCACGCCTTCCGGGTACTGGCAGAACACCACGCCCGTTTTCAGTACGCGATCTTTCGCTTCAACCGTACCGTGTGGCACCGCGATAGACTCACCCAGATAAGTCGGGGTCAGTTTTTCACGATCCAGCATCGCCTGAACGTATTCCGGCTCAACGTAACCGCCTTTCACCAGCTGCTCGCCAGCAAAACGAATCGCTTCTTCTTTGGTTGCTGCTTTGCGACCGAGGAAGATGTTCTCCGCGCCCAGTTTGAACAGGTTAGCACTGGAATCGTCAAAGCTGTCTTTCAGACTGTCTTTCACTTTCACTTCGTTTTCAGTATGGCGCTGGGCAGCAACGAGACGTTCGGTTAGGCTGGTGTACAGGCCGCTGTCGAGGAAGTTGGTCAGCGAAATATGCTGCGCCTGCGGAACCTGGCGCATAGCGCGTTCGGTCAGGTCACGGTGAGTGATGACGAGGTCCACATCTGGCGGCAGGTTGTTGATCGCGCTGTTAGTGACCGAAATCTGTGACAGACCTGCATCCTGAATTTTCTTACGCAGCACGCCTGCGCCCATCGCACTTGAACCCATACCGGCGTCACAGGCAACGATGATTTTACGTACGTGGCTCAGGTCGTTAGTCACATCGCCCGCAGACAGCGGAGATGTGCCTTTAGACTCAGCTTTCATGTCCTGCATACGACGAGTTGCTGCTTCAATATCATCTTCTTCTTTCACTTTGCTGGTTTTCAGCAAAATAGCAGAGACAACGAAGGAGACAGCCATCGCCGCACACACACCCGCGATGTTAGCGAAATAAGCACCTTTTGGTGTCATCGCCAGTACAGCAAGGATAGAACCCGGAGATGCCGGAGAAACCAGACCACCGCCCAGGATAGTCAGCGTGAACACGCCAGTCATACCGCCGAGGATGACTGCGAGGATCAGACGCGGATTCATCAGCACATACGGGAAGTAGATTTCGTGGATACCCCCCAGGAAGTGGATGATTGCCGCACCGCCCGCAGACTGTTTAGCGCTACCACGACCAAAGAACATGTACGCCAGCAGCACGCCCATACCTGGACCTGGGTTAGCTTCAATCAGGAAGAAGATGGATTTACCCAGTTCATGGGACTGCTGAATACCCAGCGGCGAGAAGATACCGTGGTTAATGGCGTTGTTGAGGAACAGGATTTTCGCCGGTTCAACAAAGATAGACGCCAGCGGCAGCATGTCATGGACAACCATGAAGTTAACGCCCGCAGCCAGCATTTTGGACAGGGCTTCAACAATCGGGCCAATGCCGAGAAATGCCAGAATGGCGAGGATCATCCCGATGATGCCTGCGGAGAAGTTATTCACCAGCATCTCAAAACCGGATTTGATCTTACCGTCTACCCAGCGGTCGAAGTGCTTAATGCACCAGCCGCCCAGCGGACCTGCAATCATAGAACCGAGGAACATCGGCATGTCTGCGCCGACGATAACGCCCATGGTAGTGATGGCACCGACTACGCCGCCACGTTCGCCGCCTACCAGCTTACCACCGGTATAACCGATCAGCAGCGGCAGGAGATAAGTGATCATCGGCCCGACCAGCTTCGCCAGCGTCTCGTTCGGTAACCACCCTGTTGGAATAAATAACGCGGTGATGATACCCCACGCGATAAACGCGCCGATATTTGGCATCACCATGTTGCTGAGGAAACGACCAAAGCTTTGCACTTTGATCTTAATATCGGATGACATAAAAACACCCCTTCTTATGTTTGCTGTCGCGCAGGCTGGAAGCCCGAGGTTTTTTGTTAATGTGGCGGCAGAGGTAGCCGGACCTTGTAGATACTGCGAAATCTGGCACTGAATCGGTTAACTGTCCAGTCGACGGCCTTTTGTGTGATATCAGTCACATAAATATAGGGGGTAGAGAGGTAATTGACGTGATACTCATCACAAAACGCTTGTGTAAAAAAGCAACAAGACGGCGATTTTCGCTAAAAATGGCATTTAAATGTGAGTAGTGTCACATTTTTGTTTTGATGGTTTGTTGAATCTTTGTGATCTGAATCACAAGATATTTTCTTACGGCGTTCACCTGATGTGATCTACAGCATGTTATGCCTTCGTCATACAATCGTTATGTAACTAAGCAACTCATCACCTCTAAAAATTATTCTTTGGTGTTATGGCGAGAATCGCGAACCCGGATTATTGTCAAAATATCAGCCTGACTCCCTTCTGGCTGCCAGCCCAAAAACAACACTGATAAACGTGAATCCGAGGCAGATATGTTTCTAAACTATTTCGCGTTGGGAGTGCTGATCTTCGTCTTTCTGGTGATTTTTTATGGAATCATCGCGATACATGACATCCCTTATCTGATTGCCAAAAAGCGCAATCACCCCCATGCCGACGCTATTCATACGGCGGGCTGGGTGAGCCTGTTTACTCTGCATGTTATCTGGCCGTTTCTGTGGATCTGGGCGACGCTCTATCAACCGGAGCGTGGCTGGGGTATGCAGTCACATGTTGCGTCGCAGGAGAAAGCGACTGACCCGGAAATCGCCTCACTTTCTGACCGAATTTCCCGGCTGGAGCATCAACTCGCCGCCGAGAAAAAGACTGACTATTCCACGTTCCCGGAGATCTAATTATGGATCTATTGATTGTTTTAACTTACGTGGCGCTGGCGTGGGCGGTCTTTAAAATCTTCCGCATTCCGGTAAATCAGTGGACGCTGGCGACGGCGGCGCTGGGAGGCGTGTTTCTGGTGAGTGGTTTAATTTTGTTGATGAACTACAACCACCCTTACACTTTTACCGCGCAAAAGGCAGTGATAGCGATCCCTATCACGCCACAGGTGACGGGAATTGTTACTGAAGTCACTGACAAGAATAATCAGCTTATTCAAAAGGGCGAGGTGCTTTTTAAGCTCGACCCGGTTCGTTACCAGGCGTGAGTTGACAGACTTCAGGCTGACCTGATGACGGCGACGCATAATATAAAGACGCTGCGTGCGCAGCTCACTGAAGCGCAGGCCAACACCACCCAGGTTTCAGCGGAGCGCGACCGTCTGTTTAAAAATTATCAACGTTACTTGAAAGGCAGCCAGGCGGCGGTGAATCCGTTCTCGGAACGTGACATCGACGATGCGCGGCAAAATTTCCTCGCGCAGGATGCGCTGGTGAAAGGCTCGGTGGCGGAGCAGGCGCAGATCCAGAGCCAGCTCGACAGTATGGTTAACGGCGAGCAATCGCAGATTGTGAGCTTAAGAGCGCAACTTACTGAAGCAAAATATAACCTTGAGCAGACTGTCATTCGCGCGCCGAGCAATGGCTACGTTACTCAGGTACTGATCCGCCCAGGTACATACGCAGCTGCCTTGCCGCTGCGTCCGGTGATGGTCTTCATCCCCGAGCAAAAACGGCAAATTGTCGCCCAATTTCGGCAAAACTCGCTGTTACGTCTGAAACCCGGCGATGATGCGGAAGTGGTGTTTAACGCGCTACCTGGGCAGGTGTTTCACGGCAAACTGACTAGTATTTTACCTGTCGTGCCAGGCGGTTCTTATCAGGCGCAGGGGGTATTGCAATCATTAACGGTCGTGCCCGGCACGGACGGTGTGCTGGGAACAATTGAACTGGACCCTAACGATGATATCGATGCCTTACCCGACGGCATCTACGCCCAGGTGGCGGTTTACTCCGACCATTTCAGCCATGTTTCGGTGATGCGGAAAGTGCTGCTAAGAATGACCAGCTGGATGCATTATCTTTATTTGGATCATTGAGGGGGAGGGGGGAGATTATGGAACTTTGCTCCTTGTAAGGACTAATTATTTTTGCATATTACTTCATTAGCTGCGATGATTTTTCTTTAATATTCATTATGTTAATAAGTTCTGGATGAGTGTGCTCTCATTGGATTTTTTATCCGTCTTGTTCTGCCGCAGGATGAGACTATACATCGTCGAGATCGCAATGATGATATGAGTTGTTCCTCCTGCGACGGCTCTAATCAAAAAAGAGCAGGAGTGCTTTTCCATCTATTGCGATGATGGCTTTATTATCTGAAGGATGACAGTCACATTTAAAAAATATTTAATCTATAGATCACAATGTAGGGTCATGGAATATATGTATACAACTATTTTCTTCTTCACTTTTAATTATCGTATTCATTATAAAACTAAGTTAAAAAAACTCCTGGAGAGTGAGTTATTAATATATTTTTAAATAAAATTAAGTTATCATTCATCGATGCATTTTATAGAATCATCAATGGCCATAATAGTACTATTAACTCTCAATTTTATATTTTTATCATCACTACAAATATTAACTGAATTTATATCAATGATTTTTTTATTCTTATCTTTTATTTTATTTACTGTTTCAATGCAATCAGCGGCAAGTTGGAGTGGATTTAGATTTTTCAGATATGGTCTTATGATCTTTCCCTTACTTAATAAATAGCATGTATAGGATTCGGAAAGTCCAGCATCTATTTTGTACCTCATTATATTAGATAAGGATGTGAGAAATTCCTTGTTATCATTCGCAGCCATATATGCCAGTCCGAGTTCAGCCTCTGCGGCCTTACAGGCAAAATAGCTTAGTGAACACGCTTTTCGTCCCTCTTTAGTACTGGCTGATATTAGTGCCCATAATATTGCTTTGTCTGCCAAATCTAACTCTCTCTGAAATTGTCTTGCAGTAACTGCACTCGCAGAAATAGAGAAAAAAATACAATTGTTAATAACCTTGCCATATTTTTTAGTCCGTAACTGTTAATGTGCTATCTGGCTCTGAAAATATTAACTCATTTAATTTTTGCATGTCATTAGATAAACCAGTTATACAACCCTCGGAACAGAATCGAGGTCCTAAAGACGGACCAAAATCGTTTAAACAACTATGTATTGAAAATCCATTGCGATTATAAGTTCCTGTATTAACTGACGGTACTAATCGTATGCCGTCAGGTTTTCTATTGCTTGCTCCCGGGTCATTAACATTCCAACTCCATAGGCCTTGAGGTATTGGCCATCTATTTATAAATGTGTACAACGGGGATTATTTTTACATTGCATATTATTACCAGAAGCGACTGGAATACTAAGCACATCATAAAAATTATCATCACATGGTATATCTGAAACACACGAAAGCATACCTAAAGTTATACTGTATAAACAGGTGGCTAATCCCAAGGGGATCGATTCCAGAAATCGGGTTCAACGGATACTGATAAAAATTCCACCTACCTTCCAGCCCAATCGGAGCCTGAGTGTTATACCGCCCCTGCTGCGGTTAATGTTACCGATAATAGTTATAGTACAGCCCTGATTCATCATCATACTACTGCTGCGGCAGTCTGATGAACTATTGCTTTTACGGATTCTCCTTATTCTTCCTTCTATCCATTCGCTTTAGCTTTTTGAGCTCTTGAAGTTTGCTCTTTGTATCAATATTACCGTTATTTACAGCGAATTCCATCCAATAAATAGCTCTATTCAAATTATAATATTCTGATAATGTTGGATTTGTATCTGATAAAAAGACCCCATAATTAAACTGCGCTGTAACATTCCCCTGAGATGCTGATCTTTCCAAGAATCGCAATTGTTTATCAATATTATTTTTAGTAAAGCAGTAATATTGATATAGTCGAAATGATGCCTCTGAATCACCATGTTGTGATTTATACTTCAGTTTCATCAGCTTTTCTTCACTTAAATCATAGGTCATTGCTGTAGATCCCATCACACTTTCGTTTTCTTTTATTTTCACATCAGCACCATGCAATTGACCAATAAGAGAAAAATAAAAAAATAGTAACAAGCATGCTTTCATACATCTACAACCTATCTTATATCACTGGGTTTTTCTGGCGTACCTTGCATATTAGAAATGGGGTGCCCAGATGGCCCATATGTTATCCAATTACCAAGGTCTTTTGTTGTTATAGCCATTAGATCCTTATTTGAATTAAGGTTCGTTGGTGCTGTTAGCACTGTATCCATTTTTAACTTACCATTAGTTCCTCGCCCCCACCACGTCCATAGCGTGTCAGGTCCTATTACATTTGTATGTAACTCTTTAGCTAATTGGCTAGCAAATGAATTTTGTCCTTTACCTGTATTACAAGAAAATAACCAAACTGTCATCCCATCTTTATAATTCCCATCAAATTTAATTAGATATGCTAGATCTTTAGCTGTCATGATACTGCGCGTTGCGGATTCAATAGATGTGGGGGTACCATGCCCCCCGATTGTGAAAACGCCTGGGATATTAATCTCATCAGCTACAGAATGGATAAGATCACTTTCGGGGTATAAATTTATATCAACCAAACCTTGCGGATCTACATTTATGACCGGATTCAACGGATACTGATAAAAATTCCA
>CWHG01000119.1_pt1 | contig 9569 bp, 10 predicted proteins | sample 702351 | NCBI WGS metagenome assembly CWHG01 (sample SAMEA3735917, study PRJEB9488) | human gut metagenome | biome: ENVO:mammalia-associated habitat; material: ENVO:feces | place: Malawi | collected 2009-02-27
ATTTGTATTTTGTGCAATGGCGGTTGAGTGGCGATGGTGTGGCGATATGCAGAAACAATGGTAGTGCACGTGCTGTTTAAACTCTAAGGATGAAGCAGAATTCTTCTGCAGCTCCTCCGTATTTCGCATAGTGAACCAGGACCTCTGTTAAACAAAAATTTTTCTGGGATTTTTCCACTCGACTTCATTTTTCCTCCTGCAATCCACCAACAGGTACCTGCGCTAATCTATCTTTTTAATCTGACAACATCTTGGGAAAAGGCAAATTCGTCAGATTTACTGTTTTTCTGCTGCCTCGAATGCCGATGTCTGAAGCACTGATAAGAGTTCTATCTCTTTGATATAGATCTTTTTTTTGATGAATTGCACGACATATTATCGTTATGACACCTTCTTGTTAAAGGTATTGTACTCCTCATCTCGATTTTATGATGTGGGCTATGATTGGTTAGTAATAGAGTGTATCGGTATGCGATGTGGTTTATTAATGGCAATCTGCCTTTGTTTAGTATCTTTTAGCGGATATGCAGCAACAGGAAAGTCTGATGCTCAGATCAAAAAAGAAATAATTAAAGAATCCATTGAATCTTATCCAGGCAATTGTGCGTGTCCTTATAATCATGCAAGGAATGGTAGTAGATGTGGTGGACGCAGTGCATATAGCCGTAATGGAGGGTATGACGTGGTATGTTATGAGGGTGATGTTACCGATGAAATGATCCGGCAATGGAAGCAGGAGAATGCTGAGTAATCTCTTTTAACAGGTTTGTTGTGCGAGCATTATGTGCCGTTAACGGTACACTAGCTAGTGATAGTTCCAAAAAGAAAACCCGCAGTTCTTACGCTGCGGGTTTGTTGTTCATGTCTGTGAGATAGGGTGCCACTTCAGCCAACCTTAGCAACCGATTGACGGGGGATTGCTCCCCCGTCGCGGTTTCCTTACTGCTTACACTGTAAGAACGCCGCAAACTCCGCTCCCCAGAAGCTCATCCGTATTTCACACAGCGAACCGTGTAGCATCCAGATGATGAGGATTACCGTCACGCAGAACGTGATGGCCGTAAGCGATTTTTGCGACATAGCGCTTGCTCCTTTGTTGGAGAGGCGCTAACCTATCACTTGCTTAAGGTAGATATGTTAGGGCCTCGGTTAAACAGAAATGTTTTCCGGGGCCTTTCCACATCTGGCCTTCGGGTATTCCCTCCGACCATCAGCCGAAAGGCACCCGCGCGTAATCTATCGCTTTTTTGTTACTCCGGCAATTCTGCCTGTTAATTCTGAGGTAAAGGCAAACTCATCTGATTGTTTCCCCTGTGTGAAGCTGGCAGCTCATGCCACGGGATACCTTCTGAAGAGTGAACGCCGGAGGTGTGTTTTGATGTGAATTTATGGAAAGCTTCCAGTGTTGAGAAGCATACGCCGCATTCCAGGTTGTTACACTGGTAATACTTTTGCCGCACGGTGTTTGAATCATTTTCAGGACGACTGGTGCGGATACGGGCAGATGCGCCACAAAGCGGACAACGGAACATAGCGACCTCCCTTAACGTGGTGCTGCTGCTATTCTAAGTTGCTCACTCTGTTTCTGCTATCCATTCCGAGATTTTTGCCTCAAGCTCAAGCTGCGTGGTAAAGCCGCTGTTATCGATGGTGTGCTCGGCTTTTGCAATAATCCAGTCCTGATTATCAATCTCGCTTTTAAATCCTGTTACCGTGCCATGCATTTCGGGGTAGAGTTCTGCACGACCACATGCCAGCGTGATGGAGAATGATGCGGCTCCGCGTTGTAGCTGCTGCCACTTTGCCGCCGCTGCGCGTCTTGCTGCCTGCTCGTTCTGATAAGTCTTGCGTAACACAAACACATTGCCTTCCGCGCCTTCCATATAATCACCTTCACGGCTGCTGCTTTTCTCCTTTTTGGGTTTTGGCGGTTTACGGCGTTTCACGCTGACTTTTTTCTTTTTCCCGTAATTAAGATCAAGCCAGTAGGCGCGTACCCCCGTATACGCCTCGCGGTCAGCAATACGGAACTGATGGCGATCGCCGCTGCTGCGTGTAATGGCGAACGAGGGCAACGGCTGGCCCTGTGCGTTCACGCCACCACCTGGCATGATGAATAACAGATTGCCGCTTTTTACCGTGGTGATTGCGCCCAGCATTTCCGCCATGCGCGTAAGGAAGGACATATCGCTTTCTTCGGTCTGGTCGGCGTGGTCGATTTCGATATCCATCAGCATTTCGCTGATTTGCGGTTTCAGACCGTACCGATGAGCGATGGCAGATACCACGCGCTCAACGGTCACATCATGCCAGGACACCTCACGTTTAACGTTAAATTCATCCCGAAAATCTGCGCTTCTGGCTGAAACAGTCAGCCTGTCCGGCGGTCCTTCGTGAGCGATTTCATCAACAATGTAAGTGCCTTTTTCTGTCAGCGGTTCTCCTTTCCAGCCAATGAGAACCGTCAGGCGCGCGCCCCGTGGCGGTAGCTGCAACTGACCATCCGCATCATCCAGCGTGATGGTGAGCTGGTCCGCCTCAAATCCCCGGTTGTCGGTCAGTGACAGGCTCATCAGGCGCTCTGCCACGCCTGACAGCGTTTTACCCTCCGCGAGAATATCAAAATCCGGCATTTTCACGGGGTCTGTGCCCTGACTGAGCAATTGCATGGTGGTATCGGTCATCTGTTCCCTCCCTGTGCGGCATGGTCGCATGTGCGTGCGGAGGGGGTTACTGCTTTTTGTTGTCGCCGTGGCGGGAGAACGGCGCAGGGGTGAGATTACGCACGTGGTGGGTGATGATTGTTGCCGAATCATTTAACGGATACAAGGGGCTGAAGCTATGAGTGAAACTCGTTTTCATGGTGCCCGTGTTACGGAAAATACCGACCTGGTAACAGCGATTAACGATGTTGATTCCAGCGTTATCGGTATCGTGGCAACGGCGGATGATGCGGACGCGAAGCTGTTCCCGCTGAATAAGCCCACACTGCTGACCCGCGTCAATGACGTGCTGGGAAAATGCGGGACAACGGGGACGCTTTATCGTGCGCTTAAGGCCATCGCAGACCAGGTGAGCACAAAGGTGATCGTCGTTCGCGTGGCTGAACACAAAGAAGAAGACGGAAAGACGCAGGATCAACTGGTTATCGGTGGTTCTGAGGATGACGGCAGCTATACGGGGATGTATGCGCTGCTTGTTGCAGAGCAGGATGAAAGCATCGGATACCGTCCGCGTATTCTGGCCGCGCCGGAGCTGGACACGGAGGCTGTAACAAAATCCCTGTGCGTGATTGCAGGTAAACTGCGCGCGTTTGTGTATGCCTCATGTCACGGCTGTAACACGATGGCTGAGGCGATTACCTACCGCCAGAAATTCAACGAACGTGAGGTGATGCTCTTATGGCCGGACTTCATCGCCTACAACCCGAAAAGTGGCAAAAACGAAACGTTCCCCGCGCCTGCTTATGCGTGCGGCCTTCGTGCGTACATTGACCATGAGCAGGGCTGGCACAAATCGCTGTCCAACGTTCCGGTTAAAAATGTGCTGGGAATGTCCAGGCATGTGTTCTGGTCGTTGCAGGCCGAAGACAGCGATGCCAATAGCCTCAACAACAAAGAAATCACGACCATTATTCGTCGCAACGGGTTCCGCTTCTGGGGCAACCGCACACCGGAAACGAACGCCTACATCTTTGAGGTGTATACCCGAACCGCACAGGTGCTGGCTGATTCAATTGCGGAAGCGCAGTTTGAAACCATCGACAGTCCACTGACACCTGCGAACGTGAAGGATGTTATCAGCGCCATCAGGGCAAAACTGGATTCGCTGGTTACTGCCGGGAAACTGATTGGTGCGGAGTGCTGGTATGACGTGGTGGATAACGGCACCACGAATTTACGTCAGGGACGTGTGCGTATTCGCTACAAATATACGCCTGTTCCCCCGCTGGAAGACATGGAGCTTTACCAGACGTTTACTGATGAATTCTTTGGTCCCGCATTTGCGGTGCTGGGAGGTGCCTGATGGCTGTACCAAAACATCTTCGCTTTTTTACGTTGTTTGTGGATGGTGAAAACGAAGTGGGTAAAGTGACATCCGTCACGCCGCCCAAACTGACGCGCAAAACCGACAGCTATCGTGGTGGTGGCATGATGGGGGCGGTAAGTATTGATCTCGGTCTGGACGACTCCGCGCTTGATGCGAGTTTTGTCATGGGGGGAGCTGTTCGTGCGCTGTTCCTTAAATATGGCGGCACGATTGACGGCACGCTGCTGCGTTTTGCGGGTGAATACTACACCGATGCAGAAAGCGATCTGTATGAAATCGAGATGCGCGGGCGTGTGACGGAAATTGATATGGGGGAAGCCAAACAGGGCGAAGCCACATCACACACTTACGCTGTCAAAAACACCTACTACAAGCTGAGCGTTAACGATCGCCCGCTGTGGGAAATCGACCTGTTGAACCACATCTACCGGAAGGACGGCAAGGACATTGTGCCTGACCGTATCCGTTCCGCGCTTGGGCTTGGCTGATAAGTAATATGCAGGCGGCGCAGTGCGTCGCCTTTGACTGAAAAGGAGACAACTGATGAAAGACATCGATACTGAAACCCGGAATAACACCGTGGCGGATGATGTGACGGCAGGTGAGGATATGGCTGTCGAACGTGGCGTAAAACTGACCCGACCAATTGAGCGTGGTGGCGAAAAAATCACGTATGTGGAGATCACCGGGGCTATTGAGCAGGCTGGATCCCTGCGTGGTCTGTCGCTGTCTGATGTGCTGAATCTGAAAGCGGATACCATGTTTACGCTGTTGCCTCGCGTGACCTCGCCACGACTGGATGAAGTGATGATTAAAAAAATGTCGTCACGCGATTTTATTCAGTTGTGCGCAGTGGCTGTAAATTTTATGAGCGAGCCAGACTCTGGCGCGAAGAGCGTGCAGGAGACGGCAGCGTAATCACCCTGGTGTGCTTTGAGCACATCGAAGATCTGGTGGCGGATATTGCCGCCATTTTTAACTGGTCGCCCGCCGAAATCTTCATGATGACGCCCGGCGAAGTGGTTAGCTGGCGCGAGCGGGCGGCACTTCGCAGCGGGAATGCAGATAATGAAGACTCTTGATATCCGGGTCGCTTTCAGCGCCGTTGACAGGCTGACCCGGCCTGCCGAAAACGCCCGCCGCCTGATGGGGCAGTTTGGTGACTCCATCCAGCGAACGCAGGGGGCGATCAAAAATCTCGAGCGTCAGGCGCGTTCATTTGAGCGCGCCCGTGACGCTGTCAGTAAAGCGGATGCTGGCATCGTGAAAGCACGACGCCAGCTTAACGCCCTTAATCAGTTACAACGCACGGGTACAGTGCTCAGCGAAAAACAACAAAAGCTGATGCAGCAGTTAAGCACCCGGCTTGAACGCCTGAATGAATCGCGCACACGGGAAATTCAGAAAATGCGGGAGCTTGGCGGAGAGCTGAAACGCCACGGCATTTCCCTGACAGGCAGCGATAACACCATCCAGCAGGCCATCAGACGCACCGAACAGTACAACAACCAGCTTGAACGCGAACGGCAGGCGCTTGCGCGTGTAACGCGGGCGCGTGAGCGGTATTCGCGCGCGCAGGAAACCGCGGGAAAACTGAAAACAGGTGGTGCGCTGGCAATTGGTGCTGCAGCGGCTGGCGGCTATGCTGCCGGGCGTTTTTTGCAGCCTGCGATCGGGTTCGGCAAAGAGATGTCCCGCGTTCAGGCACTGACGCGAATCGACAAAAACAGCCCGCAGTTTAAGGCGCTGCGTGAGCAGGCGTTAAAACTTGGTTCTGAAACACAGTTTACTGCGAGTGATGCCGCCAGTGGGCAGAGCTTTCTGGCAATGGCTGGTTTTACTCCGCAGGCCATTCAGGCCGCATTGCCCGGTGTTCTTAATATGGCGCTGGCAGGTGGCGTCGAACTCGGCGAGACGGCTGATATAGGCTCCAATATCCTCACACAGTTCAACCTGACAGCCGATCAAATGGACCGGGTTGGCGATACGCTGACAGCAGCATTCACCCGGACCAATACTGATTTACGCGCGCTGGGCGAAACCATGAAGTATACCGGTCCGGTTGCCGCAAAACTTGGTATCAGTCTTGAAGAAGCGGCGGCCATGGCCGGGATGCTTGCCAATAATGGTCTTCGCGGAAGCGATGCTGGTACGGCCATGCGCGCAAGTCTGTCCCGCCTTGCATCACCGCCAAAAGCTGCGGCTGATGCACTGAAAGAGCTGGGGGTGTCAGTTGCTGACGCCAGAGGCAAAATGCGCCCGATGGAGGATGTGCTGCTTGATCTCTATAAGGCGACACAAAAATACGGACAGGTGGACCAGGTCTCCTTCTTCAAGGACATTGCCGGAGAAGAGGCGTTCGTTGGTTTGCAGACGCTTGTTGCGGCGGCTGGTTCAGGAGAACTGCAAAAACTGACCAGAGAATTGCAGGGGGCAAGGGGAGAGGCCGATCGCGTTGCAAAAGTAATGGCCGATAATCTTGATGGAGACCTGAAAAATCTCGACAGCGCATGGGAAGGTCTTCGTATTCGCATCAGTGATCTGGTTGACGGTCCGCTGCGTTCTGTCACGCAGTGGCTCACGCGGGTGCTTGAAAAAATCACCTCGCTGGCGCAGGCCCATCCGGTACTGACGCGCCAGCTACTGATAGCAGGCGGTGCGTTGCTGGCAATGACTGCAACGATTGGCTCGTTGTCGCTGGTTATTGGGGTGCTTTACGGGAAGCTGGCCACCTTGCGTCTTGGTTTCGACATTCTTACCCGGTCAATGAATGTCATCAGGGTGTTGCCTGCGCTGTGGGGAATGGTGACGGGTTCTGTTTCTTTGCTGGGTGGCGCTATCGGGGCGCTGTTCAGTCCGGTTGGTCTTATCGTGGCTGCGCTTGCCGGAGCTGCCGTTCTTATCTGGAAATACTGGGATCCCATCAGGGCATTTTTTGCCGGGGTGTTCAGCGGGATTATGGAAAGGCTGACCCCGTTGCGTGAAACCTTTGAACGGTTTGGCCCTGTTTTTGACGCAATCGGAAGCGGGATCAGCCTGGTGTTTAACTGGTTTAAATCGCTGTTGTCACCGATGGAGTCCAGCAAGGAAACGCTGGATAAATGCACCAGTGCTGGCGAGGTATTCGGTAACGTTCTTGGCGGTGCGTTACAACTTGTTCTGACACCTGCAAAAATGCTACTGGATACGCTGGCGTGGATACTTGAAAAACTTGGTGTCCTTCCGGATGAAGCGGAAAGGGCGCGCAAGAAAATCGAAGACGCACAGCGTGCGGCCATTCTTCAGGACAAGGTTGCCTTGCTTCAGGGGAACCTGGCGAAAATCAATCCGCCGAAGCCTGTGGAAAATGGCAATGGCACCGGAGGTGATAAACCCAAAGACAACAAACCGCTCACAGACAGCAATACCGGGACGCTACGCAGACTCAGCAAAATTGCTGATAACACAGGTAAGCTGGTTGATGAGACGAAAAAACGCATTGGCCCCGGCGATATTGTCTTTAAGAACCTGCCCCGCGCACTTGCTGTTCGTGGGGAGTGGCAGGAGCAGAAGATTGCGCAGGTCAGTAAGCCTGCCCCCGCAATTAATATCACACCCGTGGTCTCGGCTCCGCTGCCTCCGGCGCTGGTCCCTGTTGTTGCGGCCAGCTCCCGCCCGGTGGCGGAGGCCATACGATCGCCAGTGGCATCAGTTCCTGCAACTTCCCGTAACCGGGAGCCTGCTGTCTCCGGATTTTGCGGTGAAATTCATGTTCATCTGCATAACGTTGTTACGCAGAATCCCCGCGAACTGGCGAAACTGGTCGGTGAAATGGTCAGGGCAGAGATGGAACGGCGCGCCCGTGCCGGACGTGGCAGTTTTTACGATAAAGATTGAGGAGTCATGGTCATGATGATGATCTACGGCATGTTTGTTTTTGAGCTGCGCACATTGCCGCATCAGCAGTTACAGCAAAACAAAAGCTGGCGGCATGTGAAAAATGAACGCGTTAACCGTTCAGCAAGCTGGCAGTATATCGGTGCAGGTGATGATCGCATTGTGCTTTCCGGCGTGCTTTATCCTGAAATTACAGGTGGCGAAGTGTCGCTTTCATTGCTGACCACGCAGGCATATACAGGACGGCCCTGGCCTCTGATTGATGGTGTCGGGCAGATTTACGGCATGTATGTACTGACTGAAACGAATACGACCCGTTCCGAGTTTGATCGCTACGGTAAGGCGAAAAAGATAGAATTTTCACTGACTCTTGAACGCTGTGATGAGGATTTGCGGGAGCGCCTGCAATCCTCATCGTTCAGCGATATGTTGTCCGGCTTCAAAGATAAGGTGACATCATCCCTTAATAGCGCGGCCAGCTCAGTTAAGGGGCTGCTCTGATTTAACGTATGTCGCCAATTTCCTGATGAAGGTGACTGGCGACTTGCTGTTGTATGTCCTTCTCAGAAAATTGTTTTTGAATAATAAACAACAGGATTTTATAATCTCTTAACCTTATAACATGTGTGGTCTGAAATAATAATTAAGGAGATTATCGTGCTGTCTTACCTAATGGCAATTCACTTTGTTTTATTTGGGAACTCTACTAATTTAAAAAACTTCTGGAAACATGAAGTAATTCGGCGGAAACGTATGGATATCTGGAGGCTTTTAAGAGAGAAAAAGCAGCGTAACAGGAATTTCCTTTTCTGGTGGCGGTTGGCTAACGAAATGTATATTAATGGTAATAAATTACATAAGAAAGCAGCCAAGAAGTTAAACAGTAAAATAATTAACAAATTTGGTTGCGAAATTGGATTGGGCGCAAATATTGGAAAAGGGTTAACAATTCCCCATCATGCTGGAATTGTTGTTCATTTTGCTGTTGATGCTGGTGAAAATCTGGTGTTACGACAGAATACGACCATTGGACAGATAGATGGTGACATACCTGGTTCAAGAGTAAAAATTGGTAGCAACGTTGATATCGGAGCTAATTGTTGCATCATTGGATTATCCCGTAAAATTGGGGATAATGTAAAAATAGGTGCAATGTCTTTTATAAATAAAGATATACCATCGAACTGCACATATATAACTAAAAAGAGCGGTGCTGTATTGTATAAATAGAGTACATAAAGCCATCGATATTTCTATCGATGGCTTTTTCTTTTTATTGTGGGGCGACTGGCCACTCAATATCTGCTGCTACTGTTGTATCAACACGATGCAACAATACTCGATATGTCTTCCATGCAGCCAGTAACGATGTCTCTTCCTCCGTCGCAATATCTAAATCTATAGCATCCTGAAGTGGTGCAATATGCTCACTGGCTACCTGCATCAGGCTGTTTTTTGTTTCTTCCGCCTCCCTTATCCGAAACAGTTTTTCTGCTTCTGCATCTTTCCCCCAGGATGTGCCGTTCCACTTCTGATACTCTCCATACGGCGACAACCAGGTAACATTTTCCGGTAATGGACCGAGTTCAGAAATAAATAACGAGTCCCCTGATGCCACGTCATAAACCGTTTTACCCCGATGG
>CWHG01000148.1_pt1 | contig 8050 bp, 8 predicted proteins | sample 702351 | NCBI WGS metagenome assembly CWHG01 (sample SAMEA3735917, study PRJEB9488) | human gut metagenome | biome: ENVO:mammalia-associated habitat; material: ENVO:feces | place: Malawi | collected 2009-02-27
AATATTTAAATCACCATAATTACTCTGTATTAAGTTTGTAGAAAACATCTCCCGCCCCATATTGTTCACAAAATTATTATCTCATTTAAATCTAAGTCACTTACAATATAAGTTTAAGAGCGACGCCACAGGATGAACTATCAAAAATAGCTCATCATGATTAGCAAAACTTAACCATTTTAAAATAAATAAACAATTAAAGAAAAAAGATCACTTATTTATAGCAATAGATCGTCAAAGGCAGCTTTTTGTTACTGGTGGTTTGAATGAATGTAGCAATGAAATACAGAATTTCAGGTCATGTAACTCCCGGCAAAACCGGGAGGTACGTAATCTTTACTCAGTCACTTCCCCTTCCTGGCGGATCTGATTTGCCCAACGCTGGGCGGATTCAGGCACAGTAAACGCCGGTGAGCGCAGAAATGACTCTCCCATCAGTACGAACGCAACATATTTGCCACGCAGCATCCAGACATCACGAAACGAATCCATCTTTATCGCATGTTCTGGCGGCGCGGGTTCCGTGCGTGGGACATAGCTAATAATCTGGCGGTTTTGCTGGCGGAGCGGTTTCTTCATTACTGGCTTCACTAAACGCATATTAAAAATCAGAAAAACTGTAGTTTAGCCGATTTAGCCCCTGTACGTCCCACTTTGCGTGTATTTCATAACACCGTTTCCAGAATAGTCTCCGAAGCGGGATCTGGCTGATGGTCTATAGTTAGAGGGTTTTTTGACCAAAACAGCGGCCCTTTCAGTAATAAATTAAGGAGACGAGTTCAATGTCGCAACATAACGAAAAGAACCCACATCAGCACCAGTCACCACTACACGATTCCAGCGAAGCGAAACCGGGGATGGACTCACTGGCACCTGAGGACGGATCTCATCGTCCAGCGGCTGAACCAACACCGCCAGGTGCACAACCTACCGCCCCTGGGAGCCTGAAAGCCCCTGATACACGTAACGAAAAACTTAATTCTCTGGAAGACGTACGCAAAGGCAGTGAAAATTATGCGCTGACCACTAATCAGGGCGTGCGCATCGCCGATGATCAAAACTCACTGCGTGCCGGTAACCGTGGTCCAACGCTGCTGGAAGATTTTATTCTGCGCGAGAAAATCACCCACTTTGACCATGAGCGCATCCCGGAACGTATTGTTCATGCACGCGGATCAGCAGCTCACGGTTATTTCCAGCCATATAAAAGCTTAAGCGATATCACCAAAGCGGATTTCCTCTCAGATCCGAACAAAATCACCCCAGTATTTGTTAGGTTCTCTACCGTTCAGGGTGGCGCTGGCTCTGCCGATACCGTGCGTGATATCCGTGGTTTTGCCACCAAGTTCTATACTGAAGAGGGTATTTTTGACCTCGTTGGCAATAACACGCCAATCTTCTTTATCCAGGATGCGCATAAATTCCCCGATTTTGTTCATGCGGTAAAACCAGAACCGCACTGGGCAATTCCACAAGGGCAAAGTGCCCACGATACTTTCTGGGATTATGTTTCTCTGCAACCTGAAACTCTGCACAACGTGATGTGGGCGATGTCGGATCGCGGCATCCCCCGCAGTTACCGCACCATGGAAGGCTTCGGTATTCACACCTTCCGCCTGATTAATGCCGAAGGGAAGGCAACGTTTGTACGTTTCCACTGGAAACCACTGGCAGGTAAAGCCTCACTCGTTTGGGATGAAGCACAAAAACTCACCGGACGTGACCCGGACTTCCACCGCCGCGAGTTGTGGGAAGCCATTGAAGCAGGCGATTTTCCGGAATACGAACTGGGCTTCCAGTTGATTCCTGAAGAAGATGAATTCAAGTTCGACTTCGATCTTCTCGATCCAACCAAACTGATCCCGGAAGAACTGGTGCCCGTTCAGCGTGTCGGCAAAATGGTGCTCAATCGCAATCCGGATAACTTCTTTGCCGAAAACGAACAAGCAGCATTCCATCCAGGTCATATTGTTCCTGGTCTGGACTTCACCAACGATCCGCTGTTGCAGGGACGTTTGTTCTCCTATACCGATACACAAATCAGTCGTCTTGGTGGGCCGAATTTCCATGAGATTCCGATTAACCGTCCGACCTGCCCTTACCACAACTTCCAGCGTGATGGCATGCATCGTATGGGGATCGACACTAACCCGGCGAATTACGAACCGAACTCGATCAACGATAACTGGCCGCGCGAAACACCGCCGGGACCGAAACGCGGCGGTTTTGAATCATATCAGGAACGCGTGGAAGGAAATAAAGTTCGTGAGCGCAGTCCATCGTTTGGCGAATATTATTCCCATCCGCGTCTGTTCTGGCTAAGTCAGACGCCATTCGAGCAGCGCCATATTGTCGATGGTTTCAGTTTTGAGTTAAGCAAAGTCGTTCGTCCGTATATTCGTGAGCGCGTTGTTGACCAGCTGGCGCATATTGATCTCACTCTGGCCCAGGCGGTGGCGAAAAATCTCGGTATCGAACTGACTGACGACCAGCTGAATATCACCCCACCTCCGGACGTCAACGGTCTGAAAAAGGATCCATCCTTAAGTTTGTACGCCATTCCTGACGGTGATGTGAAAGGTCGCGTGGTAGCGATTTTACTTAATGATGAAGTGAGATCGGCAGACCTTCTGGCCATTCTCAAGGCCCTGAAGGCCAAAGGCGTTCATGCCAAACTGCTCTACTCCCGAATGGGTGAAGTGACTGCGGATGACGGTACGGTGTTGCCTATAGCCGCTACCTTTGCCGGTGCACCTTCGCTGACGGTCGATGCGGTCATTGTCCCTTGCGGCAATATCGCGGATATCGCTGACAACGGCGATGCCAACTACTACCTGATGGAAGCCTACAAACACCTTAAACCGATTGCGCTGGCGGGAGACGCGCGCAAGTTTAAAGCAACAATCAAGGTCGCTGACCAGGGTGAAGAAGGGATTGTGGAAGCTGACAGCGCTGACGGTAGTTTTATGGATGAACTGCTAACGCTGATGGCAGCACACCGCGTGTGGTCACGCATTCCTAAGATTGACAAAATTCCGGCGTAAATATGGATAAGGTCACGTCCCCTGGGGAGTGACCTTACCACCTTACTTACACATCAAGATAACTACCCAACCGATAACCACGCTCAGCAATTGCATATTTCAACGACGCTGATGTCAGCACTTCCAGCTCCGTTAACCGTGGGAAACAGTAAGCACTCTGACGGATAGTATTATCGATAAACGCCGGATGACACATCACCTCCAGCGAACGATCACCCCGATGGCTTGCGTCATCCAGCACTTGCAGGAACAGTGCCTCGCTAATCTCTTCACCATAAAACGCGCTACTGAATCCCTGAGAACTGCGCAGATTAGCCGGTAAATCACCAGCGTTAGATAGCGGCTGACGGTCGATGCGCAACGCAATCCCCTCTTCAGCCGCAAACCTGGCAACAATCGGGAAAATCTGCGGGAACATATGCACATGATGATGGCTATCAAGATGCGTAGGTTTGCGTCCAAATAGCTCAATGAAACGCAAATACTGACTGGCAAGCTCCTGAGTAATTTCTTCCAGCGGTAAAGCATCTTCTTCTGCCAACTGCCAGATCCATTTTCCCAGCACACCATCGCGGGTTAACCCCGGCATAGCTGTCAGTGGCTTGCCCATAGTAAGGACAAAGTGCATCCCTATGGCCAGACTCGGTTCATCACGACTCAACTGCACCGCATGGTCAATAGCCTGCCCATTCACCAGCGCCGTCGTTGATGTGACAATCCCATTGCGACAGGCCTCGATAATGCCGTAGTTCTGACCTTTGCTTAAGCCAAAATCATCGGCATTAACAATCAGTAAGCGTTCCATAATCAGCCTCGGTTAATGTGCTTTTTTAAGCTCTGCGATGCAGTCGGCAAAATTTGGCAGCCATTTCTCGTGCGCCAGAATCATCTCGCGTGCCAGCAGCTCAGCATCGCGATCGGAATGCACCAACGGACTAAGGTTTAGCGCCAGTAACACATCGTTAAATTCTCCGCTAAGTGCGGCGTTGCTGGCAGCAATCTCGAAGCCTTTAATGGTGTGAATCAGCCCCATCACTTTATCATCGAAATGCGTAATGCGCGGATGTGGCGTCGCGCCATCGCGCCCCAGCTTACAGGTCATTTCTACCGCCCAGTCTGCCGGAATATTATCAATATGCCCATGATGCGGGATATTAACGTAATGTTCAGCTTGCTTGTCGTTGTAGATAGCGTTGATCACTTCGCACGCTGCATCAGAGTAATAAGCCCCACCGCGCTGTTCCAGTTCTTTCGGCTTAACTTTCAACTCCGGATTTTTATACAGCTCAAAAAGTTGTTTCTCGACTTTCTGTACTACCTGTGCTCGTGCGCCGCCTTTGTAGTATTCGCCCATTTCAATAGCCAGCATCTCTTTCTGCTTGAAGTAATACAGCAGATAAGAACATGGCAGCAGATTTAACGAACGAATTAAGCCCTCACTAAATGGCAGATCGAAAATATTTTTTACAGAGGACGCTTTTAACTGCCCTGACGCCACACCATCAAGCAATTCGGCAAAGCGCGACTTGCCATTTACCAGCACATCCTTAATGAACACCATATGGTTGAGGCCGAACAGATCGATAGATAAATCATCGCTGTCTTTCAGCATCAGAACATCGCGAATAAACATCTTCATGCCGATCGGAATATTACACACGCCGATAAAGCGTTTAAATCCGGTATGACGATAAACGGCTTCAGTGACCATTCCCGCCGGGTTAGTGAAGTTAATCACCCATGCATTCGGACAAAGTTCTTCGACATCTTTTACGATGTCAAAAATCACCGGAATGGTACGCAGACCTTTAAACAGACCGCCCGCGCCGTTGGTTTCCTGACCAAGATAACCATGACTTAATGGAATACGTTCATCCAGTTCGCGCGCCGGTAATTGGCCTACGCGCAGTTGGGTAGTAACGAAATCAGCATCTTTCAATGCTTCGCGGCGATCCAGCGTTTTATAAAGCTTCATCGGGACGCCAGCGTTATCAATCATCCGTTGGCAGAGTTCAAAAATGATATCCAGTTTCTCTTTACCATCTTCGACATCCACCAGCCATAATTCGCTGACCGGCAATTCGTGATAACGCTTAATAAATCCTTCCAGTAACTCCGGGGTATAGCTGCTCCCGCCACCAATAGTGACGACTTTTAATTTCTGGCTCATAATTTCTCCCTTCAGTACAGAATACTGATATCTGGCATATCTGCCCCCCCGGACATAAATAATCCAGCAACAGGACAGATATGTGAATTGTCAGGTATAACGACTTACTGATTAAATTCAGTCAATTTCTTACGATAGCTCTTAGGCGTAAAGGACGTTAATTTCTTAAACGTTTTAATAAACAAACTCGGGCTACTATAACCGGCCTCAAACGCAATATCCGTCACGGAATAGTTGGTCATTTCCAGTTGTTTTTTGGCAAAATTAATACGGATCTCATTAATAATCTGCATTGGTGTTTTGCCATAATATCGTTGAGTCGCTCGCGTCAAATATTCCTGTGATTTGGCTGACAACGTCACCATATTCTCCAGCGCCGATTCACTAAACTGCTCTTTATCATGCATCTTTTCTACCGTACTTTTCAGCCACTGCGGTACATCATCAATCACCTGTTCTTCGCGGTAATGACGTAAACGGTTAATGACATAAAAAGTAACCATCTCAACAAACTCTTCCAGCCCTGTTTCGCGGAAATTCAATGAAGAAATCACTGTTTCCACATAGGTGAGAAAAGCGTTATTGGTCCGGTATACCTGCGAAGCGACAAAGCAATAAGGCAACAACGGCAGGTAATGCTGCTCAAAAAAGCGTTTACTGATCCCAACGTTCAATATACGCGTGGCACCAAACTCATAAAAACTTTGATGGTGCGAACCTAACGGAATAAAAACAAAATCGCCCCGTTCCAGTAACACGCGCTTACCGTTAATCTCCTGGAAATAACGCCCGGTTAATACCAGAGTAAATTCATAATAGTCGTGCTGATGCAGCCCGCTGATACTCTCAGTTTTGTTATAGATAAACACATGGAAGTTTTTGCCATTAAACAACTGCTGTTCTCGGGCAGTGGCAATTTCCGGCGCGTTAATCACTGGCTGCATCATCGACTCCTTATGCCTTCAGTTTTTCATGAAGCTCAATTAATTCAGTAATCAGTTCACGCGCAAGCATGGACGTCATTAAATGATCCTGAGCGTGGACCAGCACCAGACTCACTTTCATCTTACCTTCGCCCGCATCGCCTTCAATCAGTTTCGTCTGTACCAGATGCGCTTCATTCAATGCCATCCGTGACTGATCCATCATGGCTTTTGCTGCAGCAAAATCGCCCTGCTTCGCCTGTTTCAGTGCCGCATACGCCAGGCTGCGCGCTTGTCCGGAGTTGATGATAAGCCCCATCACCACTTCTTCCAGCTCTTCAGCTTCCGTTTGCGTATCGGGAATGTTATCGAGATCCATCATACATCGTTCCTCTCTATTCTTACCGGCACGATTACCCGTACCGGCATCGATTAAAATTTCAGGGCGTTAGCGATATCTTCTTCGCTCTCTTCTTTATCAATCGCGTTTTGTGCTTTGTTAGCCACCACAACAAAGGGCAGATAAATTAACGTTGCGATACCAAGGTTGAAGAGTGCGACCAGCAATGCGGCGACGCTACCGTTGGTGTTAAAGAAGGCTCCCAGACCGGTTGGCATGGTCCACGGTGCAATATTGGTCACCGGAGGAATGATGCCCATGTAGTACGCTGCGAGGGTGATTGCCGCCAGAATCGGTTGTACCAGTACAAACGGGATAAACATCACCGGGTTCATGATAATTGGCAGACCAAACAGAATCGGTTCGTTAATCTGGAAGATGCCGGACGGCAGCGCCAGTTTTGCCACCTGACGATAATCAGCACGGCGAGAGGCGATAAAGATAGCCAGGATCAGGCCTAAAGTCGCACCACTGCCCCCAAGGAAAATAAAGGAGTCCAGCATCGGCTTGGCCCAGATATGGAAGGTCTTACCGGCTGCCAGCGCCGCTTCGACGGAACCATATTGCTGATAGGTCGCGATATTTTCCAGCGCCCACGGCGTCATAATGCCGTTGTCCAGTGCGGTCAGCGCCAGCGCGCCATGAATACCGAAGAACCAGAGCAGTGGAACAAAGATCACATAGGCCCAGCCCACCACGCTACCCAACGATGCCAGTGGGGTTGAGATGGTATCCATAATGATCTGATGGAAGTTGGTGCCCCAGGTATTCAACGCCCAGGCAATAATCCCCATCACGGAAAGAATAATAAAGCCGGGAATTAATGCCGAGAAGGAACGCGATACTGAAGCAGGTACGCTATCGGGCAATTTAATGACCCAATTGCGGCGGACAATAAAGGTAAACATTTCTGCCACCACCAGGCCAATAATAATCCCGGAGATGATATTCGCTCCACCTAACCAGTTTGCGCCAACCGCATAGGCCTCACCGACACTATATGGGGTGACGGTCATAAATGCTGCAACGGATAACAACCCAGCCGCCAGCGCATCGACTTTACGCTCTTCTGCCAGCGCCATGCCAATAAAGAACGGTGCCATTAAAGACATTATCCCTAATGTTCCGTTATATACGTTGCCGCCAATACCTTTCAGGCCATTAAGTGTTTCAATGGTTGAGGCATCTAGGCGAATACCTAAGGAATAAAAAAATGACCCCTCCCCAAAGCTTAGAAAAACGTTGTTAATTAATACAAACATGGCCCCCGCAAGGGTTAACGGCATTAAGCGAATAAAGCCATTTTTGATTGCATTAACGTGTGGCTGCTTTCCTATTTTAACTGCAAAAGGGAGGAGTACCTTTTCAAGCGATGCAATAACATTACTCATAGAAAAATACCCTTAAAAACCGCAATTTAAATATTGCGGTATTGATTTATGAAATAACTCTTTGACGGGAAAATTTAAAATAAATTAATTTGCTGCGGCTTTTTTAATCGCTGCAACCGCAG
>CWHG01000119.1_pt2 | contig 7069 bp, 9 predicted proteins | sample 702351 | NCBI WGS metagenome assembly CWHG01 (sample SAMEA3735917, study PRJEB9488) | human gut metagenome | biome: ENVO:mammalia-associated habitat; material: ENVO:feces | place: Malawi | collected 2009-02-27
GGCCACGAAGCCAGCCGGAATATCTGGCGGGGCAATATCGGTACTGTTTGCTGGCAGACCTGTATGAGGTGGAATGTATGCATCACCTTCACCAATAAACTCATTGGTTCCGGTCAGTAGATTATAAATTTTTATGGTCCGTGATTGTTCACTCATTCTGAATGCCATTATGCAAGCCTCACAATATAGTTAAATGCGATGTTTTTGACGGTGTTTTCCGCATTACCAGCAGCGTTAACGGTGATGGTGTGTCCATGTGAGCCAATCGCAACGGAGTGCGTGTGTGCACCAATACCGACAGTGTGCTGATGAGAACCAATACCTACAGTATGAGAATGTGAGCCAGAGGAACCTGTTGTTGCTGATGTATATTGAGTTGCCAGACGCCCAGATGTCAGTGGAATTTTCCCCCCCTGGTTTGCACCATCTGATGTTGGTATTGAATGCGTGTGACTCCCGTCGTTACTGGTAGTTTTGGTCCCATAGTCAAATAGTGAGGTTGTTTTCGTCCCGTAATCAAACGACGATGTGGTTTTCGTACCCAAATCCGTACTGGATACGCTGGCGCTGTGGGTGTGCGATTTAATGCCGTCCTGTTCCTGAGACAATACGGCACGACCACTGGCGGGCTTGCCCTTAATCGTCCAGCCACGCATATCAGGGATCACGCCTGACGGATAAGCCGCTGCAAGTTTTGGGTATGCAGATTTGTCAAAAGTCTGCCCCTGCATCAGGGCATAACTAGACGGAACGGTATCCGATGGCCACGGGATTGGTGCGCCAGGCGGATAAAACTGCTCTGATGGCGTATAGAGTGAATAAACTGTACCGTCCGTTAACCCTTCCGGCTTATTAGCAGAATATGCTGGTGACGTATGAATCGTCACGCTGGCATTACTGGTATAATCCCATTGAATATTTACACCAGTCGCATAATTTCCGATTGCAACGTAAATATCGTAAGTATCACCAGATGTATTGACCCAGGCAAAATTTGTAAACCCTGTCGATGTGCGCTGCCATAAAGCACCAGTAATCCCCTTCGGATTACCATTACCTGCACGCAAAACAAGTTCAGATATACCTGCCTGTTGAGGTGAACCGACGTTAAATCCAGCGCCACCAATCAACGTAATTGAAACAACAGAACTCGCCTGTGGCATGGTTACCGTTGCTAATTTGAACCAACCAGCACCACCGCTGAATGACATTGTTGTTGAGTTAAGCGTACCAATATCTTTCGGCGTCAGTGTTATATCCGCCGAAAGCGCCTTACCATTCACCTTACGGGCAGAAGGTACCCGACCATTCGCATTGTCATTAGCTGCTTTCACTGCTTTCGGTGTTGCAGCAAGCGTTTCAGATGTGCTGTTGGTTGCACTACTGAGCTGGACAATTCCTTTTTGTGCCGTCGTGGCGTCCTGTGCGGTATATTTCCCGTTAGCAAGGTCATAGGCTGCCTTTACCGCCTTTGGTGTTGCCGCCAGCGTTTCTGAATCGCTGTTGGTGGCGCTACTGAGCTGGACAATGCCTTTTCGTGCCGTCGTGGCGTCCTGAGCGGTATATTTTGCGTTAGCAAGGTCATACGCGGCCTTAACCGCTTTCGGCGTTGCAGCCAGCGTTTCAGAATCGCTGTTAGTGGCGCTACTGAGTTGAACAAAGCCTTTTGCGGTCAGCGAGGCGTCCGGGTGACGTCGTGACTGCTCGTGCTTTGAGATTTTATCATCCACATATTTGCGGGTTGCCAGAACCACAGACGGGTCGATTTTCAGCGTGATGGCTTTGGTGTTCGTGACAACCAGAATCATGCGGATAGTCTGGGTGCGTCCACTGCCTTCCTGCAACTGCGGTTTGTACGTTTCCGGGCAGTTTGCCACCGCAATGAGTACACCTTTATCATCATAAAGACCAATCTCACGGATCCAGAATCCTCCCTCGTCTTCAGGGATGATTTGCTCCGCAATAATCTGGCTCTGATTGTTAGGGTCAACATTCAGAAGATTCAGCGGTGCAATGCGTTTCTGGTTAATCAGTTTTGTTTGTGCAGGGTTTGGTGTTGGTAACACACCATTTGCATCACCAACGGCCATTTGCGTCAAATTCAGCTTACTGCCGAGCATCGTCGCGTTAGCCAGTCGTTCCGCGCCCTGATTAGTCAGAATGGCGTAGTATTTCGCTGTCATGCGTTTACTCTCAGATTATCAATTAAATGAATGGCCGGGGCAGGGAAATAATCCCCTTCGACAATAATAGACTCCGGGGTGTAGGGATAAACCGTCAGGGCATCGCCGTGATAGCATCCCGTACCAACGAAAATCTTTCCGTTCACACTCAGGCTGATCGCCAGCCCCGTCAGATGGCGACTTACTGGTTTTGCATCCGCAATAAGGCGCTCAAGTTCCTGATACATTTCATCGGTGATGCCCTGATCAAGTACTCCGACAACAATGCGAAATGTTCCTGGCTCCTCGTTGAGTTGCCACCACTCCTTTACTTCAATCAGGTAGCCGAGAGGCTCCACGGCTCTTCGCAGTGCGCTGATGGTCCCTTTGTGTCGGTGTGTCAGCCATGCATCACGAATCACCTGTCGCTTTGTCTCTTCCGGCCAGTTGCGATCCCAGCGGTCAACGGAAAACGCCCAGGCGAGATAAGGCAGCAGATGCACCGGGCAGGTGTCCGGCGACCACAGCGTGTTGAGGTCTACCGGAATGTCTGTAATGCGTGTTCCGACGGCTTCGGCACAACGCATGAAATTGCTGGCTGATGGTGGTAACAGTGAATTACTCATTGCGCCCACCTTCGCTGATGGTGAATGACTCACAGCGCGCCGCCTGTATGTCGCTGATGGCCATATTCTGTGTGGGTTCGGTTATCTCCACGCGTTGCACACCGTGCACATGCAGTGCGGCAGCAATGGCGGACAACGCCACGTCCTGACCGATAAGCCCCTGTTCAGCCAGCCACTTCCTGAATGACGATTCCGCCGCGGCCAGAATAGGTTCGGATTCCGGGCCGGGATAAAAGTACAGTTTTGCATTCAGCCGCCATGTCACGATGCTGGCGCTCTGTACCGTCAGGCGGTCGGCCACCGGGCGGGTATCCTCTGCATTCAGAACGGCGCGAACGGTATTAAGCAACGCCTCCGTTGCTGTGCCGTCGCCTTCAGTGGACAGAATGGAAACCGTCACACAGGCCGGAGACGGGCTGATGGCCCGCGCATCACGCACCAGACCGTTGGCGCTGCGTGCAAAATACTCGTATGCACCTGACGGGCCAGCAACACTCAGGCCGTCATACGCCCGCTGCGCCCGCAGTCTCAGCGAGGTGTCGCTCTCCATCACCGCGTCGGTGGTATCCGTTGCCGGAGTGATAACCAGGCGCTTTGTGTTCATATTGCCCGCGAGGTTGTCCAGGTCTGTCCCGGCGCTGTGGCTTAACATGCAGGCGCGTGCCCCCTCGTTAACCCGCTGGCGTAACAGCATTTCACGAAAAGACATGGTTTGAGCGATAACGTTAAGGGGTTCCGATTCCAGCTCCAGCGCGGCGGAAACGGCTTCACGCTGTTCGGCGGGATAAGCCGCAATTATCATGGCCTTTGTGTCAGCCAGAATTGCCTCAAAGTCAGGCTCCGCGATGATGGCGGGGTCCGGTAACTGTGAAAGGTCAACGGCGGGCATGATTTACTCCCTTAGCGTGATGGTTAATTCAACATTCTGCATGGTCTGCATGACAGTGCCCGACAGCGTCACCCCGGCGCGGCCTCCCGCTTTCCAGACAACGTCGATGGCATCCAGGGCAATGCGGGGTTCCCATCGTGTCAGCGCAATCACGGCAGCACTCATGCATTGCAGACGCGTGGTGTTATTCATGGGTTCGTCAATCAAATCAGGCACAAGGCTGCCATATTCCCGTCGCATAACCCGGCTTGCCAGCGGGGTGGTCAGGATATCCCTGACTGACTGTTTCAGGTGCTCCATATCGTTCAGGTTTCCCGTCCCGTCCGGATTCATTCCTGTGTAGCGGGTTGTCACTGCGGGCCTCCTGTCGAATCGCTGCCACCTTTCACGCCACCGTGTTTATGCGTATGCACGGTAATGCCGTTTGAGGTGAAGTTGCCGCCGCTGTGCGTGATATTGCCGCTCATCTTTCCTCCTTTTGTGACGTCAAGCATCGCAGTTCTCAGAAGGTCTGTGCATTCCACGACGGGCGTGTCCAGTGTCACGCTGACGGATGCCTGCAGGGTGGCTGTTTTCATGCCGCTGGCGCTCAGTGCGCCTGCGTCCGCGTCGTAGCGGAACACCGCGCCATCCGGCGCGCTGACCACGATTTCTTTCAGGCTTTTGCCGGGTGCCGGAATGGCATCACTCCACAGGCTGCCGATTATCATGGCGGTTTCCGGGTTGCCGCCAATGCAGGCAATTACCACCTGTTCGCCTGGTGATGGCGGCAGCCACACATTGAAGGCTCCCGCGCGCGTGGTGTTCCAGCGCAGCCAGCCTGTTTCCAGTTCGCCGCTGCGAACGCGCACGAGCCAGGACTTCTCATCAACTTCAGAGATGATCCCGGTGCGGATGATGTTGCTCAGCAGTCGCATGAGTTCTGCGCTCACCGTACAGCCTCCGCAATCCGGCCCAGCACGGTGTTATAAATCAGGCGTTCATCTGCCTGGCTGATACCCAACAGCTCACGTACCGGGTAATCGGTGAAAATGCCCGGCGAAACCTGATCGCGCTCACCGAACTGATGAACGCGTGCAATACGTGCGGCCACGCCGCTGTAACCCACCGTCACACCGGAAGCATCTGCACCGGCTTTCAGGTAGCGGGCGGTGCGCAGTTTTACGAACATGGGGACGCGCTTTGTGCTGTCCTGGTTGATGCGCCGGGTGCGTATTTCCAGAAAACGGTCGATGTCATCCCGGTAAAACGTGCGGATATTGTTTTTATCCTCATCCCACCCGGTAATGGTTCGCCCGTATTTCCCCGTGTCGTGATGCCAGTTTTTCAGCGTGCGTGCTTCGTTATTCCAGATAAAGCGAATACGTTCCTGTATCCGGGTTACGCGGCGTCTGCGTGGTGTCCATGCGGTCCCGTCCGGCGCTTTCTGTGACCGGATACGCGCCTGCTGGGCGCGGCGTAAATCCTGTGCCAGCTTTCTGGCGATGTTATTGATGGCCTGCTGATTCAGGCTGTCGCGGATGGCCTCAAAGGTTTCATCCACGCGGGTGAATGCCTTATCCATCGCTTTCACCCCACGTCACATCCTGGAATACATGCGACCAGTCGCCTTCGGAAGAGGGCAGACGGGGTTTTGGCTCCTGCAGGTGTTCTGCCTGCGGTGTCCCCTGACTGTTGCGCGTAATGCGAACGCGTTCCCGCAGGGGGAGCGTAAACAGGAGATCGGCGCTGTCATCGTCATTGATAACGGCGGAAAATTTGATGTCCTGATTACGCTCCGGATTGAGCAACAACTGTGGCTGATTTTCGGATAACCACGCCAGCAGCGGCAGCGTGAGGTCGTCCAGCTCTCCGGCGTAATCCATGACAAACATCACCATCTGATAGCGGTAAACAAACGAGGGCGTTTCTCCGGTCGTTTCAATGTTGCCGCTCTCCACGAAAATGGTGAATTTCTCGGGATTAGCCTGGCACCACCGACATCCATGAAGCATGGACTCTCGCAGACTGTTTGTCTTAAGCATCTGTTTTGCTCTCCTGCTCTTCCTTATACTGCGGGATTATTGATTTCCAGCACCAGGCTGCCGATATCGACGCCGTACGCGGCATTTTTAGTGATATCAGTTAACGTCAGCGCATTCAGCCCCAGTGTCAGACTGTCTTTTATGACCTGGAATGCCGGGCCAGCCACTCCATTCAGTTTCGGAGTAACCGTGGCACTGCCGGCGGTGAACACCAGCTCCAGCGTCTGCCAGTCGTTACTGTAATTCCCGAACTCGCCCAACTTTGTGTTTCCTGCTTTCTTGTGATGCATCAGATTCAGTTTGCCGTCTGTGGTCTGGGTGAAGAACGACATCAGGAACGGGTTACCAGTCCCGGTCATCGCCACGACGTCAGGTAACGCTACATCGGTATACAGATAAATTCCCAGACCGAACTGGTTGTTGGTCAGTGCGCCTGACAGTCGAAACTTACAGCTCAGTCTGCCACCCCGTGTCAGCAGGGAGACTGCGTCATCCACCGGATGCATCAGGGACCAAGTTTTATTGCTCTGCTTGGTAACCTTAAACACACCATCTTCCAGCGCAACACTGCCGCCGGTGATGGTCCAGCCCTGCGCAGCAGCCTCTCCGGCTGTCGGCAGCAGGGAGACTGTACGAACGGATGTGTCACCATCAGACGGCCCCGATGGAGTGTCGCCGCCGGGCGAGGGTTTGATTTCCGGTGCGGTACCGCTGATGAAGGCGCTGGTTCGACCAACTGCGTTCAGAATAGCGGTTGCCAGGCGATCCGAAATAATGCCCCTGCGCGCCCATGAACTGAAATGTGTCGGACGATTTGACGATACCCAATTACCATTACTACGGGATTGCGCGCCGTAATAACCTGCATCAGCAATATCCGGGTCTTCTGCCGGTAAGTTGGTGGGCGTGTTGTTGCCGTTACCGTCGGTCATGAACGGCACAAAGAAAACGTTGTCGCTCTCCCTGTTTTTGTACGCGCCGTAGACGGAGTCATACTGTGTGCCGTATGTGTTTTTCCAGTAATACGTCGTGTCGCCACAAATCCACGGTATAACTGCAGCACTGCCGCCATGGCACTGCGCGTTAAATCCGGAAAGGTCAGTACGGAACTGCTTCAGCATGGCCGTGAACAGGTCCGGTTGCTGTGCGTAGGTGGCAGCGCTCATGTCAAATTCGCCCTGCATCCAGCACACCGCCAGCAACACATTTTTCGGGTTCTTCTGTAATGCCGCTTTGGTGCGTGCGATCAGGTCCTGATATAACGGCTTACCCGCACCCCAGCGCGCCGAATCCTGGCTGGCCCCCGTGGTCGTACTGAATGTTCCCTCCGCGCCCTGAGTGAATGCCGAACCACCACGACAGCATGGT
>CWHG01000052.1_pt1 | contig 2753 bp, 4 predicted proteins | sample 702351 | NCBI WGS metagenome assembly CWHG01 (sample SAMEA3735917, study PRJEB9488) | human gut metagenome | biome: ENVO:mammalia-associated habitat; material: ENVO:feces | place: Malawi | collected 2009-02-27
CGGGAAGGAGGGACCGGGTGACCGCAGCGGCGAAGCGTATCCTTATATCTTGAAGATGGCATAAACTGAATCTGTAGGTCTGGCAAAGCTCATGCAGCACGTGCGAACCCGAGGGTATTAAGCCCGCATGCAAGCGTCCCGCGCATGAGCTGAGTCACTCATCACAAATCCGTACAGTTGATTGAAACCAAATTCGTATCGTAAGGAAGGGTCATATGAGTCAACCAAATCTGCAATGCATGGGTATTGATGTTGCCAAACTATCGCTGGACATCGCCACCACCGACACGATTGAGCCATTCACTGTGGGTAACGATGAGGATGGTTTCGCTGTTATCACAGATAAACTTGACGCCGCCATGCTAGCACAACTGGCCCTGGTCATTGATCGCCATCCGGACCGCAGTCGTTATATACGGCATCTGCCAGATGAGGCACGAGCAGTACTTGCCGCAATGGTCGTCCGTCGTCGTCAGTTGAACCATATGCTGGTCGCTGAGCGTAATCGTCTCTATCCTTCTCATCCCCAAAGCAGGAAGAGTATCGATAACATTATTGATGCGCTTCAAAACGAGCTCGACCGGATCAATGAGCAAATGAAACAACACATGACAGCATTCTTCCAGGAGCAGGCCAGACTGATAGGCAGAGTGAAAGGCGTCGGCGATATCACCGTCGCGTCGCTGATTGCCGAACTACCGGAACAGGGGAAACTCAATCGACGGGAGATTAGTGCTCTAACTGGCGTCGCTCCTCTAAACAGAGACTCCGGGAAAATGCGAGGGAAACGGACCACGTTTGGTGGCAGAGCCGGAGTGAGAGCAACGTTGAACATGGCAGCTCTGGTGGCTACGCAGTTTAATCCTGCCATAAAGCTGTTCTACCAGCGTTTGCTTGCCGCCGGAAAACCCAAAAAACTTGCTCTGGTCGCCTGCATGCGCAAACTCATCACCATTCTGAATACCATGCTCAGAAAAGGGGAAGAGTGGAACGCCTCATTTCAATCACAGGTAATCTCATGACTGCCGGTCATTTTACATAATGACAGAAAGAACAACTTATCCCGCAGGCCTGTTGTGATCCGCCCTCCCACGGACAAAGCATCCGCGATGTCAGTGGGGCCGCTGCTCATAGCTGCTGATAGTGCAGCTTTCGGCTGTTTTTGTACCAAATACGGAGAATTGCAAGATAGCGGGCAATAGCCACTTTTTTAACAGGATGTAAAGATGCTAGTTACAATATAAAGAAATCTATCAAGCCGCTAGTCAAGCGGCTTTGGTCGTTACTTGCCGCAGAGTGGACACCCACCTTGCATAGGGGCAAAGTTAATTGACTGCGATTTACGGATGCTTTCATTGACGGCAAAGCTCTCCATGCCCTCTTGCAGAGGTACTCTTCGGTTATCCTTATAAAAATGACTAAGAACCCGTAGGAACTCCTTTCGATCTTCTTCAGAAGCCTCGAAGTAAGCGTTAAGAATTTTTGCACTACTCATATGTTCTCCTTGTTAAAATTTCCCACAACCATCACAAACACATTTTCCCGGTTTCAAAGTTAGGGGAACGACATTACAAATATGGCATTTTTTTTTGAAGTAGAAACAGGACATACGGTTTGCATAACGAAGTTCTTTATCACTCACACACAAAGTTAAGTCTTCCTGCTCCCTTCGCTCAAATTTTTCCGTCAAATCGTCTATCAAAATTTCCAATTTGGCTTCGTCAAGCTTACCTATTTTCTTGCGAACACTACCAGCTAGGTTATAAATGGCTGTATTTTCCTTAACGGAAGCCATGCAATCACTATATGAGCGATCCCATCCGGAAACCAAAGACCACAGCGAGAACCCCAATTGCATGATACTTGCCACACCGGCAATTGTGATGCAAAGCGGCAGAAATGGAGCTTCAAGTCCGAATGATAAAACTGCACAACCTATCATCAGTGGAACAAAGACCCCAAGGAAGGTGACAACCTTACGCTTCCAGTCTAAGGATCTCATACGCCTATCAAAAATTCGAGACGTACCATATGAAATAAATTCTATGTGTGCCACTTCAGCACGAGTTTTCTCTTCATCCATAATCAATAAAACTTGTTATCCGGTGTTTTAATCTTTAATAAGACTGACCCTGCTCATATTATTTAGAATCATTTAAAATGTCGATGCCCGACACGAGAGATATCTCGCTCAAAACAGCCTGTCAGCGTAGTATCGAAGCGAGTCAGTTTTTTGCTTGAGATGGGCGATTCCATAATATTATCCCGTACTTTTTTCAGATAACCGCCTCCCATTAAGACAGTTGCTTGCATCAACGCCAGCTCGGCTAAGATGGAGGCACGGCACAGCCCGCACACGACTCGACGTCCACATAACTGAACCCCCACAAGGCCATGCTCCGCATGGCCGGGTAAAGCGGAGCCGGCGGCGACTTCCTTTGTGCTCTGTCCGGGGACCGGCAGGAAAAAGGCGGGGATTTTCCCCGCCATCGTCATCATTTCCGGATTTTTGCCAGGGCATCCGCCATGCTGCGGATTTCATCCCGTGCCTCCAAGAAAACTCCCGCAGAATATAGCGGTCAAACAAGCGGCGGGGCGGTTCACCCGGTATACGCAGCACATCACAGACCAAGCCACTGGCCAAGATATGTTCCACACACTCACTGGCAGGCATTAATGGAATCGTAGTCTCACGCTGATAATCAGATCGACAATACAAGTGAGACCGTGGTCCCAGACTGATTAGCAGACCA
>CWHG01000161.1_pt1 | contig 1995 bp, 1 predicted proteins | sample 702351 | NCBI WGS metagenome assembly CWHG01 (sample SAMEA3735917, study PRJEB9488) | human gut metagenome | biome: ENVO:mammalia-associated habitat; material: ENVO:feces | place: Malawi | collected 2009-02-27
AATTCACCGGGAGGCACCCGGCACCATGCAATGGCACATAGCGCCACTCTCCAGCCCCTCTCCGGAGGGGCTTTTCTGTGCCGGATACATCACAGTTTCTGGAACCTTAGGTACTACAGTATCAGTCAGGGTGCTATATTTTCAGATGTGATGAAAGCCTGTCAGCAGGCAGGGCGTATCGGAAATGACCCAGTAGAGAAAACGTTGACTCAGATACCGGTGCTGAGTTACCGGGAAACCGGCATCACATGACCGCTATCCTTCCAGGCCCATCCGCTCCGGTGGGCCTTTTTACTGCAGAAAACAGGTTCCCCGTTAAATGCTATGTTGCTCACAATTCAGTAAGTTGACAGTTGCCTGTCAGACTGGGCATTTGTTAAAAAAAATTCGCATGGTGAATCCCCCTGAGCGGAGGGGCGACTGGTGACGGTATAATCTCTGATTATCAAAACGAGAATGACGCGGGTTTAGTGGCACCGGGCTGAACTCACCGGGAGGCACCCGGCACCATGTGCATGATGATACAGATACGCGGCTTTAGCCCCTCTCCGGAGGGGCTTTCTTATGGACAAAAAAAGCCCGCGCTGGGAGACGCGGGCGGCAAGGAATAAACAATAAAACGTGAAGTAATATTTCAGCTGGCGAATAATACCCCATAGTAATCACTCTGCGCAACTGCGCGGTCTTTTTCGAATTGCGGGCTGTAGTCTCCCTTCTGCCATTGTCCTGTAACTTCCGGACTTCAGCCTGCTCCTTATCTGACTCACAACATTATCCCGCCCGGGAGGATTCATGGCATTTAAACACTATGACGTGGTCAGGGCGGCATCGCCGTCAGACCTTGCGAAACGACTGACACAAAAACTGAAGGAGGGCTGGCAGCCGTTTGGTAGTCCGGTGGCCATAACCCCTTATACCCTGATGCAGGCGATTGCAGCAGAAGGTGATGTGGTCGTCAGTGGTGCAACTGAGCCGGAGTGGTACTACGTCATCGTACTGGCCGGGCAATCCAATGCCATGGCTTACGGTGAAGGGCTTCCGCTTCCGGATTCATACGATGCGCCCCATCCGCGCATTAAGCAACTGGCCCGTCGTAACACAGTGACTCCCGGTGGTGAAGTATGCGTATTTAACGACATCATTCCTGCTGACCATTGTCTGCATGATGTTCAGGATATGAGTACGATTAACCATCCCCGGGCTGACCTGAGCAAAGGGCAGTACGGCTGTGTCGGACAGGGCTTACATATTGCCAAAAAACTGCTTCCGTATATCCCTAATAATGCGGGGATCCTGCTGGTACCATGCTGTCGTGGTGGTTCGGCATTCACCCAGGGCACGGAGGGGACATTCAGCGAGTCCACGGGAGCCAGTCAGGATTCGGCTCGCTGGGGAGTGGGTAAGCCGTTATATCAGGATCTGCTTTTCCGCACGAAGGCAGCATTGCAGAAAAACCCGAAAAACGTTTTGCTGGCGATATGCTGGATGCAGGGGGAATTCGATATGACGAATGCCAGTTACGCCCAGCAGCCAGCAGCATTTCTTGCAATGGTACAGCAGTTCCGTGCTGACCTTGCCGGGCTGGCGGCGCAGTGTCACGGTGGAAGTCCGGCATCAGTCCCCTGGATTTGTGGCGACACGACATACGCGTGGAAACAAGAACACGGTACGCAATATGAAGTGGTATATGGTGCATATAAAGGTAAAGAATCCCAGCAGATTTATTTTGTTCCCTTTATGACCGATGGTAGCGGAGTTAATACACCGACAAACAACCCGTCAGAAGATCCTGATATTGCCGGGTCTGGTTATTACGGTTCGGCATCCCGAACGAACAAAAACTGGGTATCATCAAATCGCCCGACGCATTTCAGCTCATGGGCGCGTCGTGGCATTATTCCCGATCGTATGGCAACTGCTATTCTGAACGTAGCCGGTCGCACCTTAGCCTTCATTAGTGGTAAGGCACCGGAAATCAAACCCTCGCCCGGCGGC
>CWHG01000153.1_pt1 | contig 1201 bp, 4 predicted proteins | sample 702351 | NCBI WGS metagenome assembly CWHG01 (sample SAMEA3735917, study PRJEB9488) | human gut metagenome | biome: ENVO:mammalia-associated habitat; material: ENVO:feces | place: Malawi | collected 2009-02-27
TGCATCCCGTCTTTTTCCGTTCTGTACCGGTAAGTATCGCTGGCACGGCAGTGCTGAAGCGTATACTGGTCGTGAAGTGCAGGATATTCCCGGCGTTCTTGCCGTGTTTGCAGAACGCCGTAAGGACAGTTTTGGCCCGTATGTCCGGCTGATGAGTGTCACCCTGAACTGATGTTCCGTCACCCGGGAAACGAGTACGACCAGATGACCTCAGACGCCGCTGTGGATGAGGCCATTCTCATCAATGCATACATCTTCACCGAAACTGGTCAGCGCGCCGGCTGACCTGTCATCGTTAAACCATTCTTAACCACTTTTCAGAGAGGATTTTATCGTGTCAGACAAACTCTCCGGGATAACTCATCCCGATGACAATCACGACCGCCCCTGGTGGGGGCTTCCCTGCACAGTGAGGCCCTGTTTTGGCGCTCGTCTGGTGCAAGAGGGTAACCGCCTGTATTACCTTGCCGACCGCGCCGGTATCAGAGGCCGCTTCAGCGACGCAGATGCATACCATCTGGACCAGGCCTTTCCGCTGCTGATGAAACAACTGGAACTCATGCTCACCAGCGGTGAACTGAATCCCCGATATCAGCATACCGTCACGCTGTATGCAAAAGGGCTGACCTGCGAAGCCGACACCCTCGGCTCCTGTGGTTACGTTTATCTGGCTGTTTATCCGACACCAGCACCCGCAACCACCTCATAACCCCGAAGCTCTCACCTTTAGCACTACCAGTTACAGAGAACTTAAGATGAAAACATTATCCGACACACATGTACGGGAGGTATCTCGCTGCCCGTCTCCCGTCACCATCTGGCAGACACTGCTCATCCGACTGCTGGACCAGCATTATGGCCTCACACTGAATGACACACCGTTTGTCGATGAACGTGTGATTGAGCAGCATATTGAGGCAGGCATTTCACTGTGTGATGCAGTTAATTTTCTCGTGGAAAAATACGCGCTGGTGCGTACCGACCAGCCGGGATTCAGCACCTGTCCCCGCTCTCAGTTAATAAACAGTATTGATATCCTCCGGGCTCGCCGGGCGACCGGCCTGATGACCCGCGACAATTACAGAACGGTAAATAACATTACCCTGGGTAAGTATCCGGAGGCGAAATGATGAAACTGGCCCTGACACTGGAAGCCGACAGCGTTAACGTACAGGCACTGAACATGGGGCGCATTGTCGTT